>Ga0265293_10000035_pt1 | contig 278748 bp, 209 predicted proteins | sample Munlanlewell138R_FD_192505 | JGI IMG/M metagenome (GOLD analysis project Ga0265293, IMG submission 192505) | Leachate microbial communities from a municipal landfill in Southern Ontario, Canada - Leachate well 138R | ecosystem: Engineered > Solid waste > Landfill > Unclassified | place...
CGCCCCGTCGAGCGGTGAATCGGGGGAAACACCAAGTCGCCCGCCGAAAGGGCAAGCGAATTTTTCAAAAAGCGCATCGCAAGGATGGGGTGTGGGTAGGTGGCACGGATTCAGGTCTCTGCCATCAGGCGTGCGGAAGGCAGCAATCAAGCCGGGTCGCGAAGCGGCATTGGACAGGACGAATTTCCGGAGCGCACCCAGCGATGGTGCTGCATGATAGCGACGAACCCGAATGCAAACTCGATGGCCGAGCCGGCCGCGACAACGAGCAGAGGCGCTACGCGAAGCAATGCAAGCACAGCACCCGCCAATGCAAGGACCAAGCCCAATAACCAATAAAGCCGCATGCCGTAGATCGTTGCGAAGACGAGGTAACGCCCTCCAATGACGAGGAGCATGGCAGAGAAGAACCAAGCGGTATTGCTCAAGCCGACGACATAGGCGAGAGGAAGGCTGAAAATAAGCCAGAACGTGCTTGCCCCGGCAAGCTGACCGAGCGGATTTCCCTTGCTGTGCGTTCCGGGTGCCCCAAGCAAACGACATAAGAGCAGACCAACAGGAAAAATGAGCATGCCCGCGATCAACAACACCCAGACAGCACGCTCAGGCGAATGGAACAAGACGACTGTGGCAGAAGCTGCCCATGCAAGCGCGGATGCAAGAATTCCCGTGGCACCACTGTAATAGCCATTCCGCATATCTCGTTGCGCTTCCGCAAGCAACATTTCCATCCGCGATTCCTTTGTCATGTGACCGTGTGTCCAACTTCACAGCCCATCCCGGTCGCAAGCCATTGGTCTGGAGAAATAAATAATCACCTGAAACAAAGAGTTGCGCTGCCAGGCCAAGCCAATCCATCAACCTGACCCTGCCGCTTTGCCTGCCAGTCCAGACCGGGATGTGAGCGATAGTCACACGGGTCGTGCGCACAGGGCAAGGCTTGGTATGGCGCTGCGGCGGTGCTCCGGCTGAGCTTTCGGGCGTGTGCGTCGTTTCAGCGATAACCGGCTGCCTGGAGTTCGAACAGTTCCGCGTAGCGGCCGCCGGCGGCGAGGAGTTCTTCGTGGCTGCCGCTTGCTTCCACCCTGCCCTGTTCCAGTACGAGGATGCGGTCGGCCATGCGGACGCTGGAGAAGCGGTGGGAAATGAGTACGGCGGTGCGTTGCTCGGAGAGTTCCTTGAAACGCTGGAACACTTCGAATTCCGAACGGGCGTCGAGGGCGGCGGTGGGTTCGTCGAGTATCAGCACCTGGGCTTTGCGCATGTAGGCGCGGGCAATGGCGATTTTCTGCCATTCGCCGCCGGAAAGGTCGATGCCGTCCTTGAAGCGGCGGCCGATCACCTGGTCGTAACCGGCGGGCAGGCGGCCGATCACTTCGTCGGCCATGCCGCGTCGGGCGGCTTCTTCGATGCGCGGGCGCTGGTCGATGGCATCGATCTGACCGACGGCGATGTTGTCGGCGGCGCTCATGTGGTAGCGGACAAAATCCTGGAAGATGACGCCGACATTGGCGCGCAGGGTGTCGAGGTCGTATTCGCGCAGGTCGTGGCCGTCGAGCAGGATGCGGCCTTCGTCGGGGTCGTACAGGCGGGCAAGCAGTTTGACCAGGGTTGTCTTGCCGGCACCGTTTTCGCCGACCAGGGCCAGCACTTCGCCGGCGCGCAGGTGAAAATCCAGTCCGCGCACGGCCCAGCGCTCGGCGTTGGGATAGCGGAATCCGACATTCTCGAACACGAAACCGTGGCGGATCGGTTCGGGAAAGGGACGCGGGTTGTCGGGGGAGCGGATTTCCGGTTCGATTTCGAAAAACGAGAACAGGTCGTCCAGGTACAGCGCCTGGCCGGCGACCTGGGTGAAGCCGCTGAGCAGTCCTTCCAGCAGGCTGCGCAGGCGCAGGAAACTGCCGGACAGGAAGGTCAAGTCGCCGATGCTGAATTCGCCGGCCACGGTGCGCCAGGCGATGTAGCCGTAGGCGACGTAATAGGCGGCGCTGCCGAGCATGGAAAGAAAGGCACCCCAGCCGGCGCGACGGATGGCGAGGCGGCGGTTGGCGCGGTAGAACTTGTCCGCCAGCACGCGGTAACGCCCGACGAGGAAATCGTGCAGACCGAAAATCTTCACTTCCTTGGCGGTTTCCACGCTGGCACCTGTTTGCCGCAGGTATTCCAGTTGCCGGCGCTCCGGCGTCCAGTGGTAATTGAGCGAGTAATTGAGGGCGTTGAAATGCGCCTCGCCGACAAAAGCCGGCACCAGGGCGATCAGCAGCAGCAGGATCAGCCACGGCGCGTAGACGATCAGGCCGGCGGCGAACACGGCGACGGTCAGCATGTCCTGCGCCTGGCCGAACAGTTGGCTGAGCAGGGTCATCCGGCCCATGGTCTGGCGGCGGGCGCGTTCCAGGCGGTCCTGCAGTTCGGCGTCCTCGAAATCCTCCAGGTCCAGCGTGGCGGCGTGGCGCATCAGGCGCATGCTGGTGGCGTTGGTGAACAGTTCGGTCAGCAGGGAATCGACCAGCCCGACCAAGCGGCCCAGGCCGTCGGCCAGCACCGCCAGGCCGAATTCGATGGCGAGCAGCCACAGCAGCGGGGTCAGCAGGTCCGAGGTCCACCAGGCGGAAAAGCCGCTGGGGCCGTCGGGCAGGCCGACCAGGCGCACCACTTCGTCGATGATCAGCTTGCCGACGTAGAGCATTGCCACCGGCAGCACGGCGCGGGCCAGTCGCAACGCGCCGCTGGCGAGGGTCAGGCCGGGGCTGGTCTCCCAGACCATGCGCAGGAAGGGCGGCAGGTTGCGCAGGGCGTTGAAGCGCTCGCGCAGGGTGCGCGCCTGGGTGGTGCCGGGCGGCGCGTCGGCGGGCGGCGGCACGGTGTTGCGTTGTTTTGCCATGGGTTGTCGGGTTGCCTGGCGGGATGTCGGCGCGGGCGGACACTTTGGCACAACTGGCGGCGTTGCCGGTTCTGCCGTGTCGCACTTCGAGCGCGCGGGGCGGGCGGCGATGCTCGGAGCGGCTGCCGGATCACCGCCGGTGACGGCTGGTCGGCATGTCACACTGCGCGGCTGGCGGCATCCTGCATGACTGGCGCGCGCGGCGTCACGGTGAGGAAACGATGACCATGGACTGCATTCCCTTTTCCAGCGACGCGTTTGGCGGTTGGGGCGAGACGCACGGCTTGCTGCGCTTCGAGGGCGGGACGTTGTCGCTCCAGTTCGAGACCCGCGATGCGCTGTTCGGGGTGATGCGCAGCGCGCCCAAAACAGTGGAGATTCCGTTCGACAAGCTGGCCGGCATCCGCTTTTCCCACGGCTGGTTCTGGATGTTTCCGCACATCGAGATCCGCGTGTCGGACATCCAGGCCTTTGCCGATCTGCCGATCGTCGACAAGGGCACGCTGACGCTGGGCGTGGCCTGGCGCGACCGGCGCAATGCGCGCGAGCTGGCGCAGATGCTGGACAGCCTGCGCGCGGAGTTCCGCTATCGCCGCCTGCAGGCCGACATCGAACGGATGACCGCGCCGGCCGGCGTTGCGCCATCATCGGTGGCTGATGGCCCGCCGCCCGCGCCGCCACAGTCGCCAGCGCGGCTGCGCGCGGTGCCGGGACAGGTCGCCGATGGTTGAGGACGCTTGACCGACCCGGCTGCGCTCGCCATCCTCGCTGCCTTTCCCGCACCGCAGCAACGCATGAGCAGCCGCTACGACGCCGCCGATATCGAAGTCCTGTCCGGCCTTGACCCGGTCAAGCGCCGACCGGGCATGTACACCGACACCACCCGTCCCAACCATCTGGCGCAGGAGGTGATCGACAACAGCGTCGACGAGGCGCTGGCCGGTCACGCCAAGACGGTCGATGTCACGCTGTTCGCCGACGGCAGTTGCGAGGTCGGCGACGACGGGCGCGGCATGCCGGTCGACATCCACCCGGAGGAAAAGCTGCCCGGCGTCGAGCTGATCCTTACCCGGCTGCATGCCGGCGGCAAGTTCAATGATCGCAACTACACCTTCTCCGGCGGCCTGCACGGCGTCGGCGTGTCGGTGGTCAATGCGCTGTCGACGCGGCTGGAAGTGGGCATCCGCCGCGATGGCGAGGAATACCGCCAGCACTACGCCGACGGCGCGCCGGTCACCACGCTGGAGGCGGTCGGCACGGTCGGCCGGCGCAACACCGGCACGCGGCTGCGCTTCTGGCCCGACCCGAAGTATTTCGACTCGCCGAAGTTCGCCCTGCGCCCCCTGCGCCACCTGCTGCGCGCCAAGGCGGTGCTCTGCCCCGGCCTCACCGTCAAGCTGTTCGACGAGGCCAGCGGCGAGCGCAACGAATGGTTCTACGCCGATGGCCTGCGCGATTACCTCGACGGCCTGCTGCTGGGCCGCGAGCGGCTGCCGGCAGAACTGTTCGTCGGCAAGCTGGCGCGCGAGACCGAGCAGGTCGAATGGGCGCTGGCCTGGGTGCCGGCCGGCGAGGCCGCGCCGGCGGAATTGGCGCAGGAAAGCTACGTCAACCTGATCCCCACCGCGCAGGGCGGCACCCACGTCAACGGCCTGCGCACCGGCCTCACCGAGGCACTGCGCGAGTTCTGCGACTTCCGCAACCTGTTGCCACGCGGGGTGAAACTGGCACCGGAGGATGTCTGGGACCGGGTCAGCTACGTGCTCAGCATGAAGATGACCGACCCGCAGTTCTCCGGCCAGACCAAGGAGCGGCTGTCCTCGCGGCAGGCCGCCGGCTTCGTCGAAAGCGCCGCCCACGATGCCTTCTCGCTGTACCTCAACCAGCATGTGGAAACGGGTACGCAGATCGCGCAACTGGCCATCGAGCGCGCCGCCGCCCGGCTGAAGACGGAAAAGCAGGTCGTCCGCAAGAAGGTGACGCAAGGCCCTGCCCTGCCCGGCAAACTGGCCGATTGCAGCAGCCAGGACCTGTCGCGCACCGAACTGTTCCTGGTCGAGGGCGACTCCGCCGGCGGCAGCGCCAAGCAGGCGCGCGACAAGGATTTCCAGGCCATCCTGCCGCTGCGCGGCAAGATCCTGAACACCTGGGAGGTGGCCAGCTCCGGCGTGCTCGCCTCCACCGAGGTACACGACCTGGCCGTCGCCATCGGCTGCGATCCCGGCGTCGACGACATCAGCGGCCTGCGCTACGGCAAGATCATCGTGCTGGCCGACGCCGACTCCGACGGCCTGCACATCGCCACCCTGCTCTCCGCCCTGTTCCTCAAGCACTTCCCGGCCCTGGTGCGCGCCGGCCACGTATTCGTCGCCATGCCACCGCTGTTCCGCATCGATGTCGGCAAACAGGTGTTCTACGCCCTGGACGAGGAAGAAAAACGCATCACGCTGGAGCGCATCGAGCGCGAAAAGATCAAGGGCCAGGTCAACGTCACCCGCTTCAAGGGCCTGGGTGAAATGAACCCCCCGCAACTGCGTGAATCCGCGATCCACCCCGACACCCGCCGCCTGGTGCAACTGACCGTCGACGACCCGGAGGAAACCGGCGCGCTGATGGACATGCTGCTGAGCAAGAAACGTGCGGGGGATCGCAAGTTCTGGCTGGAGACCAAGGGGGATTTGGCTACGCTGGAGACGTGAGGGGAGGGTTTGTCGGTTGTGGGTGGTTGGGCTTCTTTCGCCTGACATGGCGTTGTCGCACGGGTTTCGTCCGCCTCGGCGGCGGCCGAGCGGCATCGTTGCGTTCCTTGTTGAGGTGGCGGGTTCGGCTTCACTCGCCTGACTTGGCGTTGTCGCCAAGTCAGGCGAGTTCAGGACTGAATCCCCTCCTGAAAAAGCACACCCGGCCCCGCAAGAACGACCCCAGCCGCCAGGGCTTACAACCACCAACCCCAGGCGTGAAAGGCAGCAAAACACCCCGCCCGCCGCCAGGCATCACCCCACCCGGTCGATGCGATACTTCACGCATGTCGTCCTCGCGATTCCATCCTGCGGTCGCCAACTGGTTCCGGTGTGCGTTTGCTGCGCCGACGCCGGCGCAGGCGGCTGCTTGGGCGGCGGTGGCGGATGGGCGGCATGCGTTGATCGCGGCACCGACCGGGTCGGGCAAGACGCTGGCGGCGTTTCTCACTGCCATCGACCAGTTGGTCCGCATGGGCGTGGACGGGATGCTGGCGGATGAGACCTTCATCATCTACGTCTCGCCGCTGAAGGCGCTGTCCAACGACATCCGCATCAATCTGGAAGGGCCGCTGCAGGGCATCGGCGAGGAGTTGGTGCGCCTGGGGCTGCCGTTTCCGGAAATCCGCACGGCGGTGCGCACGGGGGATACGCCGCAGGCGGAGCGCACGCGCCTGCGCAAGCGGCCGCCGCATATTCTGGTGACGACGCCGGAGTCGCTGTATGTGCTGCTCGGTTCGGTGTCCGGGCGGGCGATGCTGGCGACGGCGCGCAGCGTGATCGTCGATGAAATCCACGCGCTGGCCGGCAACAAGCGCGGCGCGCATCTGGCGTTGAGTCTGGAGCGGCTGGACGCGCTGTGCGGGCGGCGGCTGGTGCGCATCGGGCTGTCGGCGACGCAAAGGCCGATCGAGGAGGTGGCGCGGTTCCTGGTCGGGGCCGGCTCGGTCGACGCCGAGGGCCGGCCGGACTGCGCCATCGTCGATGTCGGCCATGTGCGCGAGCGCGATCTCGGCATCGAGCTGACCTCCGTGCCGTTGGCACCGGTGATGTCCAACGCGGCCTGGGAACTGGTCTACGACCGCGTTGCCGAGTTGGCGCGCGGGCACGGCACGACCCTGGTGTTCGTCAACACGCGGCGCATGGCCGAGCGCGCGGCGCGCCATCTGAGCGAGCGGCTGGGCAAGGATCGCGTCGCCGCCCATCACGGCAGCATGGCCAAGGAACTGCGTCTGGACGCCGAGCAGAAGCTCAAGCGTGGCGATCTCGATGCATTGGTCGCCACCGCTTCGCTGGAGCTGGGCATCGACATTGGCGATGTGTCGCTGGTCTGCCAACTCGGTTCGCCGCGCGCCATCGCTGCTTTCCTGCAGCGCGTCGGTCGCTCCGGTCACAGCGTCGGCGGCACGCCGAAGGGGCGGCTGTTCCCGACTTCGCGCGATGACCTGGTCGAATGCGTGGCGCTGCTGGATGCCGTCGGCCGCGGCGAACTGGAAAGCCTGTGCGTGGAGGCGGCACCGACCGACGTGCTGGCGCAGCAGATCGTCGCCGAGGTGGCTGCGCGGGAGTGGGACGAACAGGCGCTGTACGCGCTGATGCGCAACGCCTGGCCGTATGCGCGGCTGGATGAGGCGCGCTGGCGGGCAACGCTGCGGATGCTGGCGGAAGGCTTCAGCACGCGACGCGGACCGCGCGCGGCCTATCTGCATCGCGATGCCGTGCATGGGGTGCTGCGCGCCCGTCGCGGTGCGCGCACTACGGCGCTGACTTCCGGCGGGGCGATTCCCGACACCGCCGATTACCAGGTGGTGCTGGAGCCGGTCGGTCATTTGATCGGCAGCGTGCACGAGGACTTCGCCATCGAAAGCCTGGCCGGCGACGTGTTCCAGCTCGGCAACGCCTCCTACCGCATCCTGCGGGTGGAACTGGGCAAGATGCGGGTGGAGGACGCGCAGGGCCAGCCGCCGAGCATTCCGTTCTGGGTCGCCGAGGCACCGGGTCGCAGCGTGGCGCTGTCGCAGGCGGTGTCGCGGCTGCGCGCAGAAATCGCCGCGCGGCTGCCGCCGGACGCCGACAGCCAGCCGGCCACGGCGGCGGCGACGCGCTGGCTGCGCGAGACGGTCGGCATCGACGCCGAGGCGGCGCGTGGGGTGGTCGATTACCTGTCCGTGGCGAAGGCGGCGCTGGGCCTGTTGCCGACCCAGGACGATCTGGTGATGGAGCGCTTCTTCGACGAATCCGGCGCGACCCAACTGGTCATCCATTCGCCGTTCGGCACGCGCCTCAACCGCGCCTGGGGGCTGTCGCTGCGCAAGCGCTTCTGCCGCAACTTCAATTTCGAGCTGCAGGCGGCGGCGAGCGACGACGCCATCGTGCTGTCGCTGTCCACCAGCCACAGCTTCCCGCTGGAGGAAGTGGCACGTTACCTGCACAGCGCCAGCGTACGCGACGTGCTGGTGCAGGCGCTGCTGGACGCGCCGATGTTCGCCGTGCGCTGGCGCTGGAACGCCACCAACGCGCTGGCCCTGCCGCGCTTTTCCGGCGGCACCAGGGTGCCCGCGCCGTTGCAGCGGATGCGCTCGGACGACCTGCTCGCCACGGTGTTTCCGGATCAGGTCGCCTGTCTGGAGAACATCGTCGGCGACCGCGAGGTGCCCGATCACCCGCTGGTCAACCAGACCCTGCACGATTGCCTGCACGAGGCGATGGACATCGACGCGCTGGTCGCTCTGCTGGCGCGGCTGGAGTCCGGCGCGGCGCGCATCCACGCCCGCGATCTGACCTCGCCCTCGCCGCTGGCGATGGAGATCCTCAACGCCAATCCCTACGCCTTCCTCGACGACGCCCCGCTGGAAGAACGCCGCACGCGGATGGTGCAGTCGCGGCGCTGGGTCGATCCGGACAACCCGGAGGACTTCGGCGCGCTCGACCTCGCCGCCATCGAACAGGTGCGCGAGGACGCCTGGCCGGACCCGGGCAGCGCCGACGAGTTGCACGACGCGCTGATGGGCATCGGCTTCCTCTGCGCCGCCGACCTGGCTGCGCGTCCCGACTGGCGGCCGCTGCTCGACTGGCTGTGCGCCGAACGCCGCGCCACCGGCGTGAGCGACCCGGCGCTGTGGATCGCCACCGAGCGCCTGCCGGCCTTCCGCGCCGTATTCCCCGCCGTCGGCAACCAGCCCGAGGTGGAAGTGCCGGCGGAATACGCGGAGCGCAACTGGGACGCGGAAACGGCCCTGGTCGACATCCTGCGCGCACGATTGGGCGCGCTCGGCCCGACCACGGCGCAGGCGCTGGCCGACAGTCTGTCCCTGCCGCTGCGCGACATCGACCTTGCGTTGCTGGCGCTGGAACGCGACGGCTACGCCTTGCGCGGTCGCTTCACGCCCGGCACGGCGCAGGAGGAATGGTGCGAGCGGCATCTGCTGGCGCGCATCCATCGACTGACCGTCAACCGCCTGCGGCGCGAGATCGAACCGGTGGAACCGGCGGCGCTGATGCGCTTCCTGTTCAACTGGCAGCGCGTCAGTGCCGAAGGGCGCGGCCAGGGGCCGGACGCCCTCGCCGCCGTGCTGGCGCAACTGGAAGGCTTCGAAGCGCCGGCATCGGCCTGGGAAAGCGACCTCTTGCCGGCACGCATCGCCGATTACGACATTGCCTGGCTGGACGAGCTCTGCCTCGCCGGTCGTATCGCCTGGATGCGTCTGCGTCCCGCCGCCGCCAGCCAGGGCGGCGGTCCGGTGCGCGCCACGCCGGTGGTGCTGCTGCCGCGTCGCGAACGTGATCGCTGGCGAACTCTGGTGGCGGATCGACAGGCGCAGCAGGGCGAGCCGTCCTCGCGCGCGCAACGCGTGCTCGCGCAGTTGCAGGCGCGCGGTGCCTCGTTCTTCGACGAGTTGCTGGACGACACGCGGCTGTTGCGCAGCGAACTGGAGGACGCGCTGGGCGAACTGGTCGCCCGTGGCGAGGTGGTGTCCGACAGTTTCGCCGGCCTGCGCGCGTTGTTGATCCCGGCCGCCAAGCGCGTCGATGCGCCGGGTCGCCGTCGGCGTCGTCGCGCGCCGCTGTGGTCGGGCATCGACAGCGCCGGTCGCTGGTCGCTGACCCGCCGCGCGCCGAGCAACGAGGCCGCACCGGACGATGAGGCCATCGAACACGTCGCCCGCGTGCTGCTGGGCCGTTACGGCGTGGTCTGCTGGCGGCTGCTGGCGCGCGAGGCGGCCTGGCTGCCGCCGTGGCGCGAGTTGCTGCGCGTCTATCGACGGCTGGAGGCGCGCGGCGAAATCCGTGGCGGCCGCTTCGTCGCCGGTCTGCCCGGCGAACAGTTCGCCCTGCCCGAAGCCATCGCCCTGCTGCGCAAGGCGCGGCAGACGCCGGCCGAGGCGCGGCTGGTCTGTCTGAGCGCCGTCGATCCGCTCAACCAGCTCGGCAGCGCGCTGGCCGGCGACAAGGTTCCGGCGCTGGCCGGCAACCGCGTGCTGTATCGCGACGGCGTCCCGGTCGCCACCCTGGTCGCCGGCGAATTCCGCGCCCTGCCCGGCCTGGCGGCGGAGGACGAATGGACGGCGCGCAACGCCCTGTTGCGTGGCCAGACGGAGGCGGTGAAAGCCTGAGCGCGGCTTCTCGGATCGAGAATCCGCGACGGACAGGGCGCGAACGTGTTCGTCGCGCCCTGCCCCGTTTGCGTCGACTTACTTGTCGCTGGTCAGCCAGCGGGTGACGAAGCCGCCGATCAGCGCACCGGCAATCGGCGCGACCCAGAACAGCCAGAGCTGCTGGATCGCCCAGCCGCCGACGTAGAGGCCGACGCCGGTGCTGCGCGCCGGGTTCACCGAGGTGTTGGTGACCGGAATGCTGATCAGGTGGATCAAGGTCAGCGCGAGACCGATGGCGAGCGGGGCGAAGCCGGCCGGGGCGCGGGCGCTGGTGACGCCAAGGATCACCATCAAAAAGAAGAAGGTCATCACCACTTCGCTCAGGGCCGCCGCGCCGAGGCTGTAGCCGCCCGGCGAATGCTCGCCGTAGCCGTTGCTGGCGAAACCGGAGGCGACCACGTCGAAGCCTGATTTGCCGGTGGCGATGAGATACAGAATGCCGCCGGCGACCAGACCGCCGATCACCTGGGCGACGATATACGGCAGCAGATCCCTGGCCGGAAAACGTCCCGCCGCCCACAGGCCGGCGCTGACCGCCGGGTTGAAGTGGCCGCCGGAAATGTGGCCGACGGCGTAGGCCATGGTCAGCACGGTGAGGCCGAAGGCCAGCGAGACGCCAAGCAGGCCGATGCCCAGCGGGTTGCCGTCGCCGCCGAAGTTGGCCGCCAGCACGGCGCTGCCGCAGCCGCCGAGCACCAGCCAGAAGGTGCCGAAGAACTCGGCGCCCAGACGCTTGCCAAGATTGCTTTCCATGCGGAACTCCCGTTTGTTGGTCGAGTTGGGTGGAGCGGTGGAAGACGGCCGCTCAGTCCGCCGACCCGCGCAGCGCGGCGGCGGCGCGACGGCGACGCTGCGAGCGCTTGCCATGCGCCAGCACGGCGCGGATCAGGTGGCGTGGCTGGATCGGCTTGCTGAGGAAATCATCGGCACCGGCGGTGAGCGCGTCGAAACGGATGTCCGGCTCCTCGTCGCCGGACAGGAACAGTACCGAGGTGAACTCCGAGCCGGGGACATCGAGCAGGTGCTCGGTCAGCTCCAGGCCATCGACATCGGGCATGTGCAGGTCCACCAGCATCACGTCGGGCAGTTCCTGGCGCAGCGCGCGCAGGGCACTGGCGGCGTCGTTGCAGCACAGCACGTTGACGCCGACGCGGCGCAGGATGCTGGCGCAGAACAGCGTCTGTCCGGGATCGTCGTCGATGATCAGGACGCTGAGCACTTCCTCGCTGCGCTGCGACAGGATGTTGGACAGGCGCGGTGCCAGCGCGTCGGGCGGCTCGTCGGCGCGCAGCACGTGGTCGGCACCGGCGCGCAGGGCGCGCACGCGCTCGGAGGTGGAGGCGTCGTCGAGGGCGGCGATGTAGGTCGGGCGGCGGGCATGGCCGAGGCTGGCATTGCCCATTGAACGGCGTTGCAGGTCGAGCAGGACGCCGAGCGAGTCGGCGTCGACCACCACGCACTGCACGCCGCTGCCGGGCAGCGCCTCGCTCCAGCCCAGCGCCGGCGGAATGTGGGTGCAGCGCACGCCGAGCAGGGTGAAGGCGGTGCGCAGGCTGTCGGCCAGGCGCGGATTGCCGCTGACCACCCAGGACGCGCCGTCACCGCGATGCGGCATGCCGTCGGCCGGCGTAGCGGCGGGCACGCTGGCCGGTTCGGGCGGCGGGCTCGACGGGGCGAGGATCAGCACTTCCTCCATGTCCTGCGGATCGGCGTCGTCGACCGAGGCGAACATCATCGCGTCGGTCAGCTCGAACAGGGCATGGACCTGGGCCTGGCCCGGCACCGCGTTGCGGTCCATGTGCAGGCTCAGCACGCTGGACAGCTTCAGCCCGGCGCTGGACAGTCCTTCCTCGCCGCGTGCTTCCGCTTCCACCACCAGACCATCGAGTTGCTGATGCAGGCGTTCGACCTGGGCGGCGTCCCACGGGCCGCGCAGGTACTCGCAGAAGCGCTGCGCCCAGTCGGCGGCGCGCGCATGCAGGGTGACGGGAAGCGCGCCGATCATCCGCTTCGGGCCAGCCGGGGAACGCGGTCGATCGGCGGGTCAGCGCTTGCCGAACAGGCCGCCGAGCAGGCCGCCGCCGGATTGCAGCAGGTCGGACAGGTCGACGTCGCCATCACCGTCGCGATCCAGCAGCGCGCCAAGCAGACCGCCGCCAGCGCCGGCCTGGGCCTGCTTCGCTTCTGCGCCAAGCAGGCCGCCCAGGCCGCCGAGACCGCCGCCTTGCTGGCTCTGCTGGCCCAGCACGCGCATCACCAGCGGGGCGAGCATGGCCAGCAGGCTGCTGACCTGGCCCATGTTGAGGCCGCTGGCCTGGCTGACGCCGGCATTCACGCGCGGCTGCTTGTTGCCGAAGATGTGGCCGAGGATGGCCGCGCCATCGCCCAGCCCGCCGGCGGAGGAACCGCCGCCGCTCATCGCGCCGAGCAGGCCGCCGAGCATGCCGCCGAGGTCCATGCCGCCGCCGCTGTGGTCACGCGCCACCGCGTTCTGCAGCGAGGCCGCGCCTTCCGGTGTCGACGCATTGCGCGAGAGCTGGCCGAGCAGCAACGGGATGGCTGCATTGATGGCGGTCGAGGTCTGCTGCGGGGAGGCACCGATGGCCTGGGCGATGCCGTCGATGCGGCGCGAATCGAGGAGTTGCTGCAAAGCGTCGGTGATGCCGGCCATGGGAACGCACCTGATGAAAGGGTCAAGGCGTGCCAAGGTACACCAAGGGCCACGCGCATGGCAGCCATGGCGTGGTCGGGAATGGAAAAGTGTGTGTCAGGCCGGCGTCAGTCGACCGGCGTCACCGATACGCGGACGCGCAGCTTGTTGCCGGGATCGTAGCTCAGGCGGGAGAAGTAGACCTCGCCCTTGAGCCGATATTCGACATCGTAGCCGGCGATGCGGCGCTCCTCGCGCTCGACCTCGACGATGCGGCAACGCTGCTCCACCGTCTCGTATTCCTGTTCGCCTTCCATGCGCCGTTCGGCGTCATTGCCGATGGCCCCGCCGAGCACCGCGCCGGCCGCCGTGGCGGCACGCCGGCCATCGCCACTGCCGACCTGGCTGCCAAGCACGCCGCCGATGATCGCACCGATGATCGCGCCGCCACCGTTGCCGCGGGTGACCTTGCGCACCGACACGGCCTGGTCGCTGCATTCCTCGCGCGGCTCGATGTGGCGGATCGTCTCGTAGACCGGATCCACGCGCAGCACGTCGGCATAGGCATAACTGACGTGCTCGCTGGCCTCGGCCTGCACCAGCGGCGTCGTCACCAGCATCAGCAGCAACACGGACGCGGGCAAGGCGCCGGGACGGGCGGGGTGAACCATTTCGCTTCGAAGCCTGACGGGCAATCCACAACTGCCCGGCATTGCAGCACCCGACGGCTGAATACCCGCTTTAGGCAGCCGGCCTCGCAGCGCCGATGCCGACGCGATGACGATGGAATTCGCCGAACCCATCATGCCGGCTACACTTTCCGTCCCCTTCCCTCCCGGCTGATCCCGGCCGCCACTGCGGGCCTTCCCCACAATGCTGACCCTGTTCAACAGCCTGACACGCGAACTGCAACCCTTCGTTCCCATTGATCCGCAGCGAGTGACGATCTACGCCTGCGGACCCACCGTCTACAACTACGTGCACATCGGCAACGCGCGTCCGGCGGTGGTGTTCGGTGTGCTGGTCGAGCTGCTGCGCCGCCTGTATCCGAACGTGGTCTATGCGCGCAACATCACCGATGTCGACGACAAGATCAACGCCGCCGCGCAGGCGCAGGGCGTGCCGATCCAGACGATCACCACGCGCTTCGCCGCCGCCTATCGCGAGGACATGGCGATGCTCGGCGTCGCCCCGCCGGACATCGAGCCCGAGGCCACCGCGCACATCGCGCAGATCATCGACATGATCGAGCGCCTGATCGCCGGCGGCCACGCTTACGAGGCCGACCGGCACGTGCTGTTCTCGGTCGCCAGTTTTCCCGAGTACGGCAAGCTGTCGCGCCGCTCGCCGGATGAATTGCTGGCCGGCGCGCGGGTCGACGTGGCACCGTACAAGCGCGATCCCGGCGACTTCGTGCTGTGGAAACCGTCCAGCGACGAACTGCCGGGCTGGGACTCGCCATGGGGTCGCGGCCGCCCCGGCTGGCACATCGAATGCTCGGCGATGAGTTCCAGCCACCTGGGCGAAACCATCGACATCCACGCCGGCGGCATCGACCTGCAATTCCCGCATCACGAAAACGAGATCGCGCAGAGCGAATGCGCCCACGGCGGCCGCGTGTTCGCCCGCTACTGGCTGCACAACGGCATGCTCAACCTGCATGGCCGCAAGATGTCGAAATCGCTCGGCAACACCTATGTGCTGCACGAACTGCTGCGCCGGCATCCACCCGAGGCGCTGCGCTACGCCCTGCTCTCCGCCCACTATCGGCAACCGCTGGACTGGTCGGACGGCCTGATCGAGCAGAGCGTGCGCACGCTGGATCGGCTGTACGGCACGCTGCGCGACCTCGCCGATGTCGAGGTCGACACGGCGACGCCGAGCGTGCCGCCAGCGGTGGAACAGGTGTTGTGCGACGATCTGAACACACCGGCGGCGCTGGCCGAACTGGCACGGCTGGCGGCGGAAGCGCGCAAGGCCGAAGGCAGCAAGTCGCGCGGCGAGGCCAAGGCCGCCCTGCTCGGTGCTGGCCACGCGCTGGGTCTGTTGCAGATGGCTCCGGCGCACTGGTTCGAGCGCGGCATCGATGCCGATGGCGACGCCCGCATCCAATCGCTGATCGAGGCGCGCAACGCGGCCAAGGCGGCGCGCGATTTCGCCCGCGCCGATGCGCTGCGCGAGGAGCTCAGGGCAATCGGCATCGTCATCGAAGACACGCCCGGCGGCGTGCGCTGGAAGCGCGCCGAATGAGCGCGTCAATGTTTCCGATGGATGCCAGCGCCGAAGCCGCGCAGGCGGCCATCGCCGAGGAGTTCGGCTTCTTCGGCGACTGGTCCGAGCGCTACCAGTACCTGATCGACCTCGGCCGCAAGCTGCCGCCCTTCCCCGACGAGTGGAAAACCGAGGACAACCGCCTGCACGGCTGCCAGTCGATGGTCTGGATCGTCGCCGAGGGCGAGGCCGATGCGCTGCGCTTTTCCGCGATCAGCGATTCGAGCATCGTTTCCGGCCTGATCTTCCTCGCCCTGCGCGTCTACGCCGGCCGGCCGGCGACCGAGATCCTTGCCACCGATCCGGACTACATCGCCGCCATCGGCCTCGCCAAGCACCTCTCGCCGACCCGCGCCAACGGCCTGGCGGCGCTGATCGCCTTCATCCGCGACAAGGCGCGTCAGGCGCTGGACGCGGCCGCCGGCTGAGCGGCGCAAACGTCGCTCCTCCAACGGAAACGCCCGGCGCAAGGCCGGGCGTCGTGGGGCCGAAGGTGGCGGATGATCAATCGCCCATCAGCTTGCGGCGGTGCTCCCAGCGCTCCTGCGCGTCGAGGCAAAGCCGCGCGTTGGGGCGCGCCTCCAGGCGTTCGATGCCGATTTCCTCGCCGGTTTCCTCGCAGTAGCCGTAAGCGCCGTCCTCGATGCGCTTGAGCGCCTTGTCGATGGTGGCGATCAGCTTGCGGTAGCGGTCGCGGGTACGCAGTTCCAGCGAGTTTTCCGTCTCCCGCGTGGCGCGCTCGGCCTCGTCGCCGACATCGCGCACTTCCTCGCGCAGGTTGTCGATGGTCTGCTTGGACTCCTCCACCAGGTCCTCGCGCCAGGACAGCAGTTTCTGACGGAAGTATTCGAGCTGGTAGGAGTTCATGTACTCGTCGGCGCTGCTCGGGCGATAGCCGTCGGGCAGTTCCACCCGCACCGGCACGATCATCGGCGGCGGCTCGTTCGGCGTCACCGGGCGGTTGGGAATGATCGCGGTGGCGCGTACCCGGGCCGGCGAGCGTCCCTTGGCCTTTTCGACCGGCTTGTCCGGCACCGCCTTGGCGCTGACCGAGGAGGTCCGCGTCGCGGTGGCCGAGCTGACCCGCTTGCGCGGTGGCGGCGCGGGCGGCTTGGCCGCCGCTGGTGCCGCTGCCTTGGTGGTCGCGGCCTTTTTCGCGGCAGCCGGCTTGGCCTTGGTCACTGCATTGGCGACCGGCTTGGCGGCTGGCTTGCTCGCCGCCTTCGCTGCGGGCTTTGCCGTCGGCTTGACGGCCGCCTTGGCGACCGGCTTGGCCTTGCTCGGCGCAGCCGTCTTGGTCGTGGCGGCCTTCTTGGCGACGGTCTTGGCGGCGACCTTCTTGACGACCGCTTTCTTCACCGCGCTTTTCTTGGCGACAGCCTTCTTAGCCGCCGGCTTGGCGGCGGGCTTTGCGGCCGGCTTCGGCTTGGCGGTCGCGGCCTTCTTGGCTGCCGGCTTCGTCTTGGGGGACGGCTTCGTCTTGGGGGACGGCTTGACGAGCTTCGCCAGCGCCTTGGTCAGGGTCTTGACGGCGCTCTTGGCGGTCGCCTTTTTCGCCGCCGGCTTCGGCTTGGCGACAGTTTTGGCGACGGACTTGGAGGCAGGTTTGACCTTTTCTGCCGGCTTCTTGCTGCTGGTTTTCGATGTGCTTGCCACGGTGCTCCCGGAGGTTTCTTGAAGCTGAGCGGGCGCGTGTTATAGCTTAGCGGGATGAAGGCGGCAACCATGAAGCTTTTTCGGATGCGGGGTTGATCGGGTGTCCGAGCGCTCCCTTCTGTTGCCGGTGCTGCGTTTCTACAAACGTTTCATCAGTCCCTTGCTGGGGCCGCGCTGCCGCTTCCACCCCAGCTGCTCTGAATATGCCATGGAAGCGATCTCCAGGCACGGAACCCTGCGCGGCGGCTGGCTGACCGTTCGCCGAATCGCACGTTGCCACCCCCTGCATCCGGGCGGACACGATCCGGTACCCTAGACGGATTCCCGCGCCGGAGTCCGACCATGTCACGCTGGCTCATCCGTGGTGCTTCGCTGGTCGACGAGGGTCGCCTGCACGAAGCCGACCTGCGCATCGTCGACGACCGCATCGAACGCATCGACCCGGCCATCCCGGCCCAACCCGGCGACACCGTGATCGAGGCCGACGGGCTGTGGCTGCTTCCCGGCATGATCGACGATCAGGTGCATTTCCGCGAACCGGGCTTCCCCGACAAGGGTGACATCGCCAGCGAATCGGCGGCTGCCGTGGCCGGCGGCATCACCAGTTTCATGGACATGCCCAACACCCGCCCGCCGACGCTCGACGGTGAGGCGCTGGAGGACAAGTGCCGCCGCGCCGCCGGGCGCGCCTGGGGCAACTACGGCTTCTATCACGGTGCCAGCAACGACAACCTCGACGCCATCCGCCGCATCGACCCGCATGCCACGCCGGGCCTGAAAATCTTCATGGGTGCCTCCACCGGCAACATGCTGGTGGACGACCCGGCGGTGCTGGAGGCGATGTTCCGCGACTGCCCGACGCCGGTCATCGTCCACTGCGAAGACACGCCGACCATCGATGCCCTCCAGGCCGACTACATCCGCCGCTTCGGCGAGGACGTGCCGCCGAGTGCGCATCCCGATATCCGCTCGCGCTCGGCCTGCTTCAAGTCGAGTGAACTGGCGGTCTCGCTGGCCAAACGCCACGGCACGCGCCTGCACGTGCTGCACATCAGCACCGCCGAGGAACTGGCCCTGTTCAGCCCCGGGCCGATCACGCAGAAGCGCATCACCGCCGAAACCTGCGTGCATTTCCTGCACTTCGCCCGCGACGACTACGCCCGGCTGGGCAACCTGATCAAGTGCAATCCGGCGATCAAGGACGCCAGCGACCGTGCTGCGCTGATCCGCGCCGTGGCCGACGACCGCATCGACGTGATCGCCACCGACCACGCCCCGCACACCCTCGCCGAGAAGCAGCAGCCCTACCTGAAGGCACCCTCCGGCCTGCCGCTGGTGCAGCACGCCGTGGTCGCCGTGCTTGATCTGGTCCGCCACGGCCATTTCACCCTGACCCAGGCGGTGCGCAAGCTCAGCCACGCGCCGGCGCAACTGTTCGACATCGCCGACCGCGGCTACACCCGCGAAGGCTATTTCGCCGATCTGATCCTGGTCGACCCCAACCACGGCTTCAGCGTCAACCGCGACGACCTGCTCTACCGCTGCGGCTGGTCGCCGTTCGAGGGCCACCACTTCGGCACCCGCATTGTCTCCACCTGGGTCAACGGCCAGCGCGTCTGGGACGGCACGCGCCTGTGCGGCGAGCCGGCCGGCCGGCGACTGGCCTTCAACCGTCGATGAGCGGAAAGCCCTTGCACCGGGCGGCGCTCTGCCTGCTGCTCGTCCTGCTGGCCGGCAGCGCCCATGCCGTCGAGGCGATCCCGGCCCGGATCAGCCAGGGCGAACTCGCCGTCGGCCGCGTCGATCCCGCCGCCGAGGTCCGGCTGGGCGAGCGCCGTCTGCGTGTCGACGCCGAGGGTCGCTTCGTCTTCGCGGCCGGCCGCGACGAGAACGGACCGCTGCACCTGCACATCATCGGCCCGGAAGGCGACCAGACACGGCACGACATCGAGGTGACGCCGCGCCAGTGGCGGATCGAGCGCGTCACCGGCGTGCCGCAGCAGACCGTAACTCCCGATCCGGCCATCGCCGAGCGCATCGCCCGCGAGCAGGCGCGCGTGGTCGCCGCCCGTCGGCGCGATGACGCGCGCAGCGATTTCGCCGTCGATTTCCGCTGGCCGACGCGCGGGCGCATCAGCGGCGTGTTCGGCAGCCAGCGTGTCTACAACGGCACGCCGCGCTCGCCGCACAGCGGCCTCGATGTCGCCGCCGCCAGCGGCACCCCGCTTTACGCGCCGGCCGCCGGCCTCGTCACCTTTGCCGAGCCGGATCTTTTCCTTACCGGCGGCACCGTGCTGATCGACCACGGCCACGGCGTCAGCTCCGTCTTCCTGCACCTGAGCCGGATCGACGTGGAACCGGGCCAGCGCCTGGAAGCCGGCGACGTGTTCGGTGCCGTCGGTGCCACCGGCCGCGCCACCGGTCCGCATATGCACTGGGGACTCAACTGGTTCGACCTGCGCCTGGACCCGGCGCTGCTGCCGGGCATCCGCGAGGATCTGTCGGAACGGCCCTGATTCGGCAGCCGTGCGCGCCGACCGCTCAGCCCGGCGGCCAGCCCAGTTGGCGGCCGGCCAGGAGGTGCAGGTGGATGTGGTACACCGCCTGCCCGCCATCGCCATTGCAGTTGAACACGGTGCGATAGCCCTTGTCGGCAAAGCCTTCGCTTTTGGCGTACGCGGCGGCGGCGAGGATCAGCCGGCCGGCCAGTTCGGTGTCCTCGGCGGCCAGGTCGTTGAGCGTGGCGATGTGCTTTTTCGGGATGAACAGCACGTGCACCGGGGCCTGCGGGGCGATGTCGCGGAAGCCGAGCACGTGATCGTCCTCGTAGACGATGTCGGCGGGAATCTCGCGCGCGATGATGCGGGTGAACAACGTGTCGGTCATGGTCCGGGTCTCGTCGACGGAAAGGAAGGTCAGCCGGGCAGTTCCTGACGCATGCCGAAGGCGTGCGCCAGGGTGCCACGGTCGATGTATTCGAGTTCCCCGCCCAGCGGCACGCCGTGGGCGAGGCGGCTGGGGCGCACGCCGTGGCGACGGGCAAGCTGGGCCAGGTAGTGCGCGGTCGCCTCGCCTTCCACGGTGGGGTTGGTGGCGATGATCAGTTCGGCGATCCCGCCTTCCGCCAGCCGTTCGGCGAGGGTGTCGAGGCCGAGTTCGCCCGGTCCCAGGCCATCCAGCGGCGACAGCCGGCCGAGCAGGACGAAATAACGGCCGCGAAAGCCGGTCGCGGTTTCGATGGCGGCGAGATCGGCCGGAGATTCCACGACGCACAACAGGCGGGCATCGCGCGCCGGGCTGTCGCACAGGGCACACAACGGTGCCTCGCTCAGCGTGCGGCAGCGACGGCAGTTGCCGATCCGCGCCATCGCCTCGGCCAGCGCCACCCCCAGCCGCCGGCCGCCGTCGCGGTTGCGCTCCAGCAGGTGGAAGGCCATGCGCTGGGCGCTCTTCTGGCCGACGCCCGGCAGGCAGCGCAGGGCGTCGATCAGCTCTTCCAGCAGCGAGGACGCGGCCACGTCGGGACGCTGCTCAGAGCAGCCCGCCCAGATTCATCCCCGGCGGCAGCGGCATGCCGGCGGTGGCGTCGGCCATCCGCGCGCGACTGGCTTCCTGCACCTTGTTCAGCGCATCGTTGAAGGCGGCGGTGAGCAGGTCCTCCAGCATCTCGCCATCGGCCAGTGCCGAGGGGTCGATGCGCACCTTGCGCGCCTCCATGCGGCCGCTGACGGTGACGGCGACCAGCCCGCCACCAGCCTGGCCGGTGACTTCCAACCGGCCCAGCGACTCCTGGGCCTCCTTGAGTTGTTCCTGCATGCGCTGGGCCTGCTGCATGAGGTTGGCGATCTGTCCGCGCATGGGTGACTCCGTGGGGCGATGAAAGAAAAAGGATGACCGACTTTCAGTTGATGTCGTGCGGGCGCACCGAGTCGGGCACGATGCGCGCGCCGTACTCCGTCAGCAGTCGGCGCACCAGCGGATCGGCGGCGAAGTCGCGCTCGGCCTGGCTTTGCCGCGCCTCGCGCTGGCGCTGGTGACGTTGACCCAGGGTGTCGTCGGGAAGTTCGTCGATGAACTCGATCCGCGGCTGCACACCGAGCGGCCCGGCCAGGGCGTCGGCCAGACGCTCGACGATCTGCGGCATGCGCAGGTGGTCGAGCGCATCGGGCAGGCGCAGGCGCAGCAGGTCATCGACCCAGCGCTCGAACCCGGCGCTGGCGGCCAGTTCGCGCACCGGGCCGGCCAGCGACAGGCGGCTGATCAGGTCGATCCAGTCCTCATTGCTGGCCAGGCGCGGGCCTGTCGCTGCGGGCACCGGCTCGATGATCGGTTCGACCATCGACTCGACGCGGGGCGGCGGGGCGGTTTCGCGTTGCGCCGGCGGCTCCGCGCGCGCGGCCTGCGCACGCGAGGGCGCGGCGTCGCGCAGCACATCCGGCATCGGCGGTGCCGCGCCCGGCGACCGGCCTCTGCCGCCGCCTGAGGCCGGTGCCGCCGGCGTTTCCTCCTCGCCGCGCGGCCGGAAGGCCAGCATGCGCAGCAGGGCCATCTCGAAGCCGATGCGCGGGCTGGGTGCCAGCGGCAGTTCGCGGCGGCCGGACACGCCCATCTGGTACCAGAGCTGCACCAGCTCGGGATCGACCCGCGTCGCTTGGGCGCGCAGCGCCTCGTCGGCCTCGACCGAGGGCACCAGTTGCGCCACCTGGATGCGATGCAGCGCCGCGCCGACGGCGTCGAGCAGGGCAGCAAAATCGGGCGAGAACTCCTCCAGTCGCGCCACTTCGGCCAGCAGCGCCTGGCCATCGGCAGCCAGCAGCGCCTCGATCAGGGCATCGATGCGGGCACTATCGACGCTGCCCAGCATCGCCGCGACATCCGCCTCGCGCAGCGTCCCCGCGCCGTGAGCGATGGCCTGGTCGAGCAGCGACAGGCCATCGCGCAGGCTGCCATCGGCGGCATCGGCGAGCAGGCGGATCGCCCCGGCATCGGCCTCGATGCCCTCGGCGGCAAGGATCGCCTGCATCTGGCCCTGGATCTGCTCCGGGGTCAGCCGCTTGAGGTTGAACTGCAGGCAGCGCGACAGCACGGTGACCGGCAGCTTCTGCGGATCGGTGGTCGCCAGCAGGAACTTCACATGCTCGGGTGGTTCCTCAAGTGTTTTCAGCAAGGCATTGAAAGCATTGCGGGAAAGCATGTGGACTTCGTCGATCAGGTAGACCTTGTAGCGCCCGCGCGAGGGCATGTACTGGGCGTTGTCGATCACCTCGCGGACATCATCCACGCCTGTGTTGGAGGCGGCGTCGATCTCGATCAGGTCGACGAAACGGCCGGCATCCACCGCCGTGCAGACCGAGCATTCCCCGCACGGCTCGGCCCCGACGCCGCGCTCGCAATTGAGGCTCTTGGCGAAGATCCGCGCGATGGTGGTCTTGCCGACTCCGCGCGTGCCGGTGAACAGGAAGGCGTGGTGGACCCGGCCGGAATCCAGCGCATTGGTCAGCGCGCGCACCACATGCCCCTGCCCGACCAGCTCGGCAAACCGCCGCGGCCGCCATTTGCGGGCGAGAACCAGATAGGACATGCGCAGGGCCGGAAGCGGAAGGAGGGCGGCATTGTGCCAAGTCGCCGCGAAAGGGGCCAAGTCGGCGACCGAATGAAAGCGCCGGTGACGACGTTCGCTCCGTGACCGGTCGCCGCGGAAGCGATTGATCGGCCAGGCAACATGACGATCCGCCGCTGTGCGCATGGCGGAAAGGCGCTAGCCTAGTCGCGCCCCGTCTGCTGTTCAGGAAGCGACGCCCGATGAACCCCGAAGCGGTCCTCCCCGCGACCATGCCGCGCTGGCGTCTGCGCCTGATCGCGCTGGTCGAGTCGACCGGCTTCCGACGGCTGGTGATCGCCCTGATCGTGCTCAGCGCGGTGTTCCTCGGCCTGGAGACGGTGCGCGCCCTGCCGCCGTTCTGGCTCGATGCCCTGCACGCCGCCAACCGTCTGATCCTGGCCTTTTTCGTGCTGGAGATCGTCCTGCGCATCCTCGCCCAGCGCGGCGCGTTCTTCCGCGATGGCTGGAGCCTGTTCGACCTCGCCATCGTGCTGGTGGCGGTCATCCCGCCGCCGGGACCGATGCAGATGTTGCGTGCCCTGCGCATCGTCCGCGCCGGGCGGCTGCTGTCCGCCGTGCCGACCCTGCGCCGGGTGGTCGACGGGCTGCTGCACGCGCTGCCCGGGCTGGGCGCGATCATCGTGCTGCTGACGCTGATCCTGTACGGCGCGGCGGTGATGGCGACGCATCTGTATCGCGACATCTCGCCCGGGCATTTCGGCGACCTCGGGCGCAGCCTGCTGACCTTGTTCCAGGTGATGACGCTGGAAAACTGGCCGGACATCGCAGCGCCGCTGATGGCGGTGGATCCCTGGGCCTGGGTCTATTTCGTCGGTTTCATCCTGGTCAGCACCTTCATCGTGCTCAACCTGTTCATCGGCGTGGTGGTCAGCGCCATCCAGTCGAAGATCGCCATCGACCTCGGCGCGGAACTGGACGCCGACAGCCGCCGCGACGCCGCCCTGGCGCGCGACGTGGCGGCGCTGCGCGAGGAGATCGTCCGCCTGCGGCAATCACTGCGCGACAGGGGCAACGGTCCGGATGCGCCGGCGGCATGAGCGGCGGATGAACGATCCTCGCGACCTGCGCCAAAGGCGTCGCAAAAAAAACACTCGTTTAACGTCCGAAACGACACCCTGCGCGGCCCGCCGTTCGCCGCGCCTCCTGCATGCCGCCTGCCGTCGCCGACCGACTCGACTCGCCTGCCTTTCGCTGGACGATCCTCGCCACCATCGCGGCAACACATGCGTTGTGGCTGCTGCATGCCTGGCCGGCGCGTTCGGTCAGGCCGTCCGCCATCGGCGAGACGATCCAGGTCGTCTTCCTCGCCGCCCCGCAGCGCCCGCCGCCGCCCTCGCCGACGCCGCCGCGAACGCAGCGCCCGGCCACGCCCGATCCCGCCGCGCAGGCCAGGCCAACCCCGCCCGCCTCGGCTTCGATTGCCGACCAGCCCGCCGCGCCAGCCGCCGACGACGCGCCGCGCGTCGACACCACACGCATCTTCCACACCCTCGATGCGGTATTGCGCGAACAGGCCGGCCAGGTGTCGATCCCGCGCCGCGATCCGACCCGCCGCTACGCCGCACGCCTGCCCGGTCGCGACCGGCCGTATACGCCAACGGCGATCACCCTGCGCCGGCAGATCACGCCGGAGGACGTGGTGAAGGCCATCGGCGTAGTGTTCGGTGCCGATCACGACCCCTGTCCGAGCACCGAAAGCCGGCTTCGCGACCTGGTCGCGCGCAACGAACTGGTCGGCGAGGCGGAACTGCACACGCTGATCGACCAGGAGCGCCGCCTTTGCCGCTGAGCGGGGCGGCCCTACACTCCGCGCCATGATCGAGCCCGAAGTCATCGGCATCATCGGCCGACAGGGTGCCTACGGACGCTGGCTGGCGCGCTTCTTCCGCGAGCGCATGGGCCTGGTCGTCATCGGCCGCGACCCGCCGGCCGGCGACACCGCGCTGGACGAAGCGCAGATCATCGCTGCCTGCGACGTGCTGGTGTTTGCCGCGCCGATCCGTGACAGCGCCGCCCTGATCGCCGATTACGCGCGCATCGCCGGTGGCCGCGAGCGCCGCCAGTTGTGGCTCGACGTGACGTCGATCAAGCGCGAACCGGTCAGCGCGATGCTGGCTTCGCAGGCGGAAGTGCTGGGCCTGCATCCGATGTGCGCGCCGCCCAAGGCACCGACCCTGCGCGGTCGCACCCTGGCCTGCTGCCCGGCGCGGCTGGACCGCTGGCGGCCCTGGTCGCAGCGCCTGCTGGCGGCGCTGGAAGCCGAATGCGTGGAGGCCGACCCGGGCCGGCACGACCAGTTCATGGCCCTGGTGCAGGGCATGGTGCATGCCGTGCATCTGGCCCAGGCCAGCGTGCTGCGCCAGCACGGCGGCGAGTTCGGCTTCCTCGAAGGGTTGTGGCCGTTCCGGTCGGCCTCCTTCGAACTCGACCTGACCATGGCGGCGCGCATCCTGTCCGGCAACCCCGCCATCTACGAAGGCATCCAGTTCGACAACCCGGCCGCGCTGCCGGTGCTGGAGTCGCTGGTCGAACAACTCGCGCAGATGCGCGATTGCCTGCGCCAGGGCGATGAAACGGCGCGTTCGCACTTTCGCGAAGTCTTCATCGACATCAACCGCCAGTTCTTCGGCAAGACCGCCCTGCAACGCGGCAACCACGGTTTCGAGCGGCTGGGCTACCTGCTGGCCGACCTGACCGAGCCGCGCACCCTGAGTATCCACCTGATCGACGACCATCCCGGCAGCCTGCGCGACCTGCTGCAACGGGTCGCCGCGCACGGCGTCAACCTGCGCTCGATCCACTCCTCGCGCAGCCCCGAAGGCGACGTGCACTTCCGCCTCGGCTGCGAGGACGACAGCGATCCCGCCGCGCTGGCCCGCATCGTCGAGGACATCGAAGCCAGCGGCCTCGGCCGCCGCGTCCGGTCGGCGTGAGCGCGGCGGCGCGCCCACTGGCGCAATGTCCGGCGATCTTCTACCTTCGCAGCCACTGAACGCATTCGGCCCGAAGGGGGCGCTGAGCGATGGCGAACTGTCCGCTGAACCTGATCGACGCCGCCTGGCTGCTGGTCGAGTCGAGTGAAACACCCATGCACGTCGGCGCCCTGCTGCCGATCGAGCTTCCCGAAGGTGCCGGCCCGGAACACGTCCGCGCCATCATCGACGCCTTCCGCGCCACGCCGCAGGTGGTCGCACCGTGGAACCGCCGGCTGCACACGCCGCGGCTGAAATCGCTGGTGCCGCTGTGGACCGAGGTCGACGCCATCGACATCGACCACCACATCCACCACTCCGCCCTGCCCGCTCCCGGCGGCGAACGCGAACTCGGCCAACTGATCGCCCGCCTGCACTCGCAGCCGCTCGACCTGACCCGGCCGCCGTGGGAAGTGGAGATCATCGAAGGGCTGGAGGGCGGTCGCATCGCCATGTACGCCAAGGTCCACCACTCGCTGATGGACGGCATCGCCGGGGTCAGGATGCTGGTCCACGCGATGTCCGCCCGGCCCGAGGACAGCCTCGGCATCGCGCCGTTCTGGGCCAATCCACCAAAGCGCGCGCGGCCCGGCAAGGCACCGGCCAGCGTCGCGCAGATCGCCGCGCAATTGATGGATGGCGCGCGCGGCCAGGTCGGCAGCCTGTCCAACATCGTCCGCGCCTTCGGTGCCATGGCCGGCGCGGTCTACAACAAGGACGACGTGCTGGCAATTCCCTTCGACACGCCGATGTCGATCCTCAACGGCCGCATCCGCGGCCCGCGTCGCTTCGCCACCCAGCGGCTGGAGCTGTCGCGGATGAAGGAGATCGCCCGCCACGCCAACAGTACCCTCAACGACGTGCTGCTGGCGCTGTGCGGCAGCGCCCTGCGCCGTTTCCTGCTGGAACTGGACGAGTTGCCGGAAAAATCCCTCACCGCCGGCATCCCGGCCTCGGTGCGCCCCAGCGACGAGAACGAACAAGGCGCCGACGCCGGCAACGCCATCACCTTTTTGATCTCCACCCTCGGTACCGATCTCGACGACCCGCTGGAGCGCCTGAACGCCATCCGCGCCTCCACCCGCCGCGCCAAGGAGCACGTGCAGAGCCTGCCGCGCAAGGCAATGGCGCAATACACCCTGCTGCTGATGGCACCCTACATGGCCAGCCTGCTGACCGGCGTCGGCGGCCGCACCCGGCCGATGTTCAACATCACCATCTCCAACGTCCCCGGCCCGGAACAGCCGCTGTACTTCCAGGGCGCGAAACTGCAAGCGATCTACCCCGCCTCCCTGGTCACCCACGGCCAGGCGCTCAACATCACCTGCAACAGCTACGACGGCCATCTGCACTTCGGCATCACCGGCTGCCGCGACAGCCTGCCGCACATGCAGCGCCTGGCACCCTACATCGGCGAAGCGCTGGTCGAACTGGAACAGGCCATCGCGCAACCGGCGCGGGCGGCGCGGCGCAAACCGACCGCGCCGCGCAAACGCCCGCCGACGCCGGCAAAAAGAAAGGAAACGGCCACCGCGAAGCGAGCCAAGGGCGGAACGGCGGCGAAGGTGACTAAAACCGTCAAGGCGGCCACGCGAAAGGCCGCATCCAAGCGCAGCACGACGACGAAAAAGGCCGCGAGCAGGAAGGCCGCGCCCTGATCGGGCGCGCACCTTCGCCGGTCAGGGCATCGGTGCCGCCAGCAATTCCTCGATCTTCGCCAGCAGCGCCGCATCATCTGGCTTGGTGCGACTGCCATAGCTCGCCACCGCCCTGCCGTCGCGGTCGATCAGGTACTTGTGGAAGTTCCAGCCCGGCACCTCGCCGGTCGCTTCCGCCAGCGCGCGATACAACGGGGTTGCATCCTTGCCCTTTACGGTCACCTTCTCGTACATCGGGAACTTCACGCCATAGGTCAGCGTGCAGAACTCGGCGATCTCCTCCTCGCTGCCCGGCTCCTGGCCAAGGAAGTCATTGCTCGGAAAGCCGATCACCGAGAAACCACGCGCAGACAGCCGCGCGTGCAGCGCTTCCAGACCCTCGTACTGCGGCGTGAAACCGCACTTGCTGGCGGTGTTCACCACCAGCACCACCTTGCCGGCGTAGGCCGCACAAAGATGATCGCTGTCCTGACTGGCCAGACGCCGATGGCTGACATCCAGCGGCCCCTCGCAGCGGTCCGCAGCAAGCACCGTCAACGGCGCACACAGCAGCAACGACAGACCCAGCACTCCGGCTCGAAACATGGCGCACCTCCCTATCAGACTCGCGTCGGCCCATGATAGCGGAAGCGCCGGAGGCGTTGCCGGCCGTTTTCAAGCTGCATCCGCGCTCAAGAATATGTCACAAGCGATTGTTTTCAATGGCGGAAGCGGTGAGATTCGAACTCACGGTAGTGTCGCCACTACGCCGGTTTTCAAGACCGGTGCCTTAAACCGCTCGGCCACGCTTCCGTTGCGACCCGACGCGCTGGTACCGCCGGGGGCGACATTCTAGCCGACCGGGGCGCGACCGTATTGGGCACTGTCGATGCCCGCTGGGCAAACGCTCAACGCAGGGTGTCGATGCCGCCCAGGTAGGGACGCAACGCTTCCGGCACGGTGATGCTGCCGTCGGCGTTCTGGCCGTTTTCCATCACCGCGATCAGGGCGCGGCCGACGGCGACGCCGGAGCCGTTGAGGGTATGCAGCGGTTCCGGCTTGCCGCCGGCCGGATTGCGCCAGCGCGCCTGCATGCGCCGCGCCTGGAAGGCGTCGCAGTTGGATACCGAACTGATTTCCCGATACGCCTGCTGGCCGGGCAGCCAGACTTCCAGATCGAAGGTCTTGCTGGCGGAAAAGCCCATGTCGCCGCTGCACAGCAGCATGCGGCGATACGGCAGGCCGAGGCGTTCGAGCACGGTTTCCGCATGACGGGTCATCGACTCATGCTCGGCGGCGCTGTCTTCCGGGCGACAGACGGCGACCAGTTCCACCTTCTCGAACTGGTGCTGGCGGATCATGCCGCGGGTGTCGCGGCCGTGGCTGCCGGCCTCGGCGCGAAAGCACATCGAATGCGCGGTCAGGCGCATCGGCAGTTCGCCGTCCTCGACGATGCGCTCGCGCACCAGGTTGGTCAGCGGCGTTTCCGCAGTCGGGATCAGATAGCGCTTCTGGCCGCCGACTTCGGTGGCGAACAGGTCGTCCTCGAACTTGGGCAACTGGCCGGTGCCGGTCATCGCCTCGGCATTGACGATCAGCGGCACGTTGCATTCGCGATAGCCGTGTTCGCGGGTGTGCAGGTCCAGCATGAACTGCGCCAGGGCGCGATGCAGGGCGGCGACCGGGCCGCTGAGCACGCTGAAGCGGGCCCCGGACAGCCGCGCGCCGGCGTCGAAGTCGAGCCCGCCCAGCGCGGCGCCCAGTTCGACATGGTCCTTGACCGGGAAGTCGAACTCACGCGGCTGGCCCCAGCGGTGCGTCTCGACGTTGGCGGATTCGTCGCGGCCGGCCGGCACGTCGTCCTGCGGCAGGTTGGGAATGCGCGCCATGGCGTCGTCGAGCTGTTCGCGCAACGCCTGCAACTGCGTCTCCGATGCGCCCAGTTCGTCGGCGATGGCGGCCACCTCGGCCATCAGCGCGGCGCTGTCCTCGCCCCTGGACTTGGCGATGCCGATGGCCTTGGAGCGCGTGTTGCGCAGGTTCTGCAACTCCTGGGTGCGGGTCTGGATGCGCTTGCGCTCGGACTCCAGGCGCTCGAAGGCGGCGACATCGAGGTCGAAATCGCGGGTTGCCTTGAGGCGGGCGGCGGTATCGGCCAACTGGCCGCGGAGCAGCGAAGGATCGAGCACGGAGGCGTTCCGGTTGCGCAAAGGGAAGCCGCGCATTATCGCCGCAGCCCGGCGAGGACGCCAACGCGCGTGCACTTGCGCGGCCGGTCGCCTGTACCAGTCGGGCGAGAGCGGCCTGCACGGCGGCGTCCTCGAGCTTCATCTCGATCATGCGGCGCCTGATTGCTGTGGTAGCTTCGTAGAACGCCATGGCACACACCGTCCGGCTCATACCCGGAAGCGTCCTGAACGTAGGGGTCGGGTCATGGCTTTCTTGCCTTGATGTAGAAGGTGTCCAGCGCCAACGAGCGGCGCTGCCCACAACGTGCCCGCGCGGCCGGCCGTCGGGCCCGCCCGCCGCGATCCGTCCCGTGCTGATCAAAATACTGTGAAGCCGCACACGCGCTGCTATGATCGGCGACAGGGGATCAATTGCGAGTTCGAGGAGCGCTTTCAGGGTGGGCGAGCGTTATCGCATAGCCATTGTCGGCTCCGGGCCGGGCGGCCTGTCGGCCGCTGCGCGCGCGGCCGAGCGCGGCATTCCGCACATCCTGCTGGAAGACGAGCCGCACCTCTCCAACACCATCTACCGTTACCAGAAAGGCAAGCACGTCATGGACGAGCCCGGCATCCTGCCGCTGCGCTCGCCCGTGCCGTTCAAGGCCGGCAGCCGCGAGGAAATCCTCCAGGCCTGGGACGAGGGTGTGGCCCGGCTGAAGGTCAACGTGCGCCACGGTGCCGAAGTCGCCGGCATCGACAAGCAGCCGGCCGGACATTTCGTCGTCTCCTTTGCCGGCGGATCGGTGGAGGCCGATGCGGTGATCCTCGGCATCGGCCTGCAGGGCAACATCCGCAAGCTCGGCGTGGCGGGCGAGGATCTGCCCTTCGTGCAATACCAACTGGACGACCCCGACGAATACTCCGGCGAGACCATCGTGGTGATCGGTGCCGGCGATGCGGCGATCGAGAACGCGCTGGCGCTGGCGAAGCAGAACGAGGTCATCATCGTCAATCGCCGCGACGAGTTCGCCCGCGCCAAGCAGGGCAACCTCGACGGCATCCTCAAGGCCATCGACGACGGCAGCGTGCAGTGCTGCTACAGCGCAGCGCCGGAAAAGGTCGAGGCACTGAGCGTCGGCCGCAAGCCCGGCCGCATCACCCTGGCCACACCCAAGGGCCGCACCCAGATCCTGGTCGACCGCATCATCGGCCGTCTCGGTGCCACCGCGCCGCGCGGCTTCGTCGAGCGCTGCGGCGTCAACTTCCCGAGCAAGGATCCGGCCGCCGTGCCGGCGATCAGCCCGCAGTACGAGTCCAACGTCCCCGGCCTTTACATCGTCGGCGCGCTGGGCGGCTACCCGCTAATCAAGCAGGCGATGAACCAGGGCTACGAGGTCGTTGAGTACATCCTCGGCGAGAAGGTGGAGCCGGCCGACGAGCCGCTGCTGCGTGAGAAGTTCCGCAACATGCCGGGCTTTCGCAGTGTTGCCGAGGCGCTGGCGACGGTGCAGCGCAACGTCCGCCTGCTGTCCCACATCACGCCGCTGCAACTGCGCGAGTTCATGCTCGACTCGGACATCCGCACGCCGGCCGCCGGCGAGGCGATCTTCCTGCGCAACGACTACACCAACAGCTTCTTCTGCGTCGTCGAAGGCACGGTTGAGGTGGAAGTCGATGCCGAGAGCGGCCAGCGCATCGTGCTCGGCAAGGGCGAGTTCTTCGGCGAAATGAGCCTGATTTCCGGCCGCCGCCGCTCCGCCAGCATCTACGCCGGGCAGGGCTGCGTGCTGGTGGAGACGCCGCGACGCTCGATGAACCGGCTGATCAACTCGGTCGCCGCGGTCAAGCGCGAGATCGACCTGGTCTTCATCACCCGGGCCATCCAGCAGCGTTTCGCGCCCAACGCCCGCGCCGGCGACCTCGCCGATGTCGTCGCCGATGCCGAAATCCGCCGCTATCAGGCCGACGAAACCCTGTTCAGTGAGGGCGACGAGGGCGATTCGCTGCACCTGGTACGGGTCGGCTCGCTGACCATTTCGCGCAACATCGGCGGCAAGGACATCGTGCTGTCCTACGTGCCGGCGGGCAACTACGTCGGCGAAATGGCCCTGCTCGGCGACTCCCGCCGCTCCGCCACCGCCCGTGCCGCCGTGGCCACCGAGACCATCCGCCTGAGCGCGGCCAGTTTCCAGAAGCTGCTCGCCCGCGACCCCGGCCTGCGCGCCCGCCTGCAGGCGGAATACCGCCAGCGCACTTCGGCCAACCTGGCGATGCAGTCGGCGACCAGCGGCGGCGACGTGATCGGCTTCCTGATGCGCCAGGGCATCGGCGAGGCCACCGACGTGCTGCTGATCGACGAGTCGCTGTGCGTGCGCTGCGACAACTGCGAGAAAGCCTGCGCGGAAACCCACGGCGGCACCTCGCGGCTGGATCGCGAGGCCGGTCCGACCTACGACTCGGTCCACGTGCCGACCTCCTGCCGCCACTGCGAACACCCGCACTGCATGAAGGACTGCCCGCCGGACGCCATCCACCGCACGCCAGGCGGCGAGGTGTTCATCGGCGACAACTGCATCGGCTGCGGCAACTGCGAGCGCAACTGTCCGTACGGCGTGATCCACATGAGCGGCCGGAAGGCGACCAAGCCGGGCCTCTTGTCCTGGTTGCTGCTCGGCCTCGGCGATGGCCCGGGCGAAGCGCCCTACGCCAAGGATTCCAAGGCCAGCGAGAAGAAAGCGGTCAAGTGCGACATGTGCCGCGAGCTGTCCGGCGGCCCGGCCTGCGTGCGCTCCTGCCCGACCGGGGCGGCGATACGAATATCGCCGGAAGATCTGCTCGGCTACGCGCAATCGCGACGCTGAGAACGGAGCCCAGGCCGCCATGCACGACTCCATCCTCAGCTTCAAGCGCCAGCGCTACCTCTGGGTGGCCTTCCTGCTGTGCCTGGCCAGCCTGGTTGCCTATTTCTGGCACCAGCCGGTCGGCGCACCGCCCAACGGCGGCACCTGGCTCGGCTACACCCTCGGCGGCATCGGTGCCACGCTGATCCTCTGGCTGCTCTGGTTCGGCATCCGCAAGCGGCGCTATCGCAGCGGCGTCGGCACCCTGCGCGGCTGGCTGTCGGCGCATGTCTACCTGGGCTCGTCGCTGATCCTGATCGTCCTGCTGCACAGCGGCTTCCAGGTCGGCTGGAACGTCCACACCCTGGCCCTGACGCTGATGCTGCTGGTGATCTTCTCCGGCTTCTTCGGCGTGTTCGCCTATCTGCGCTATCCGGCGCTGATGACCCGCAACCGCGACAACGCCACCCGCGACGCGATGATCGAGGAAATCGCCGATCTGGACCAGGCGGCGCTGCAACTGGCCGATGCGGTGGACCCGGCCATCCACGCCATCGTCCTGCGTTCGATCGAGCGCACCGTGCTCGGCGGCGGCGTGTGGGCGCAACTGACCGCCCGCGACGGCTCCGCCGAGGCGCTGGAGAACCTGCGCCAGGCGGCCAGCAGCAAGGAAAAGGGCGGCGACAAGGCAGCGCCGGCGGCCAATCGCGGCCAGACCATGATAGTGATGGTCGATTTCCTCGCCGGCCAGACCAAGTCGGACAAGCAGTCGGAAAATCTGCGCAAGCTGATCGACCTGATGACCCGCAAGAAGGTCCTCGCCGAGCGCGTGGCGCGCGACATCCAGCTCCAGGCTCTGATGGAGATCTGGCTGTACGTCCACGTTCCGCTGTCGATTGCCCTGCTCGGCGCGCTGATCGCGCACGTCGTGTCCGTGCTGTTCTACTGGTGAGGCGACGATGCGCTGGCTGATCAGGAAAACCACCCGCAAAGGCAAGGGACAGGTCAGTTTCGAGGAGGACGTCCACTACGGCGATGCGCTGACCATCGGCCGTGGTGCCAACCAGGCGGTGTTCCTCAGCGACATGCGCGTGGCGCTGGAACACGCCCGCATCACCGTGCTCGGCGACGGTCGCTATCGCGTCGACTCGCTGGTCTCCGCCGGCATCCGTATCGACGGCCGCACCCAGCAGCAGGCGGTGGCCGATGCCGGCAGCCTGATCGAGATCGGCGGCGCGCGACTGGAACTGCTGCCGGCGTCGACCGACTACGGTGCCGGCATCGACATCAGCGCCATCGACAAGCAGGAACTGGCGGCGGAGCGGGAAAAGACCCGCCAGCCGACCTCGCTGGCCGAGACCTGGCTGTCGCGGCGGCTGCCGTCCTGGCTGCTGCTGATCGCCACGCTGGTGCTGTTCCTCGGCCTGCCGATGGCCGCGCACTACGTCAAGGGCGTTGACGCCGTGCTGCAATCCACGCCGCTGCCCTCGCGTGACGCCTGGCTGGCCGGCGAACTTGCCCCGGCCCATCATTTCTTCGGCAGCGACTGCCAGTCCTGCCACAGCGAAGCCTTCCGCTGGGTCAAGGACAAGGACTGCCTGACCTGCCACGCCGCCACCCCGGCGCATGCCGACCCGGTCGCCTTCGACCTGCCCGAACTGGGCAACGCCCGTTGCGCCCACTGCCATCGCGACCACAACGGCAAGACCGGCCTGGTCCGCGCCGACCAGGCGCTGTGCGCCGACTGCCACGTCGGCCTGAGCGACAGCACCGGCGGCAAGAGCAACCTGACCGATGTCGGCGACTTCGGTGCCGATCACCCGCAGTTCAAGGTCGCCCTGCCGGCCTGGGACGCCAGCGGCGCGTTCACCCCGCAGCGGGTCGAACTGTCGGCAGATCTCAACGAGCGCTCCGGGCTGAAGTTCCCGCACGACGAACATCTGGTCGCCGAAGGGCTCAACGGCCCGCAGGGACGGCGCGTGCTGGACTGCGCCAGTTGCCACACGCCCGACGCCGCCGGCGCGCTGATGCAGCCGGTCAACTTCGTCAAGCACTGCCAGGACTGCCACGCGCTGACCTTCGACGTGACCCAGCCGGACCGCCAGGTGCCACATGCGCGCATCCAGGAAATCATCTACACGCTGGACGAGTTCTACGCCCGCCGCGCGCTGGAAGGCGGCATCGTCGACGCCGCCGCGCCCGAGCCGCTGCGGGTGCGACGCCGCCCCGGCCAGGCACCGACGCCGCAGGAACGCCAACTGGCACTGACCTGGGCGCGCGACAAGGCGCGCCAGGTCGGCGAAAGCCTGTTCACCGGCCGCGCCTGCAGCGTCTGCCACGCGGTCAGCCCGGGCATGACCGCCGACGAGCCCTGGCGCGTCGCCCCGGTCCGCGTGGCCGGCGTCTGGTTCCCGAAATCACGCTTCGATCACCGCAGCCACGGCACCATGGACTGCGTCGATTGCCATCGCGCCGAACAGTCCAGGGCCAGCAGCGACCTGCTGCTGCCGGACATCGCCAACTGCCGCCAGTGCCATGCCGGGGAACAGGGCGGGCGCGACCGGCTGAAGTCGGGCTGCATCGCCTGCCATGGCTACCACGAGTCGCCCCACCTGCTGCAGGTCGACCTGCCATGACACGTCACGCCAACGCCATCAACACGGGCTCGGACAAGGGATATGATGATGTCCTTCCGGCCCCCGCAGCGCAGCTCGCACGAGGCCCGGAACACCGGGGAGGACAGATGATGGAAGCGTTCCGCACCGCGCAGGGCCGGTTGCTGGCCCTGGCCGTTTCCGCCGCGCTTGGCCTGGCCGCCTGCAGCGGCGGCAGCAACTCCGGCACTGAGCCACCCGGAACATCCCCGCCGCCGCCGACTGCCAATGACAGCGGCTGCAGCGGCTCCTGCGCCAACGCCGATTCCTTCCTCAGCGTGCAGGACATCGAGAAGATCATCGCCCAGGCGGTGGCCGAGGCGCGCGCCCGCAACCTGCCGGCGACCATCGTCGTCAGCGACCGCGTCGGCAACGTGCTGGCCGCCTACCGTATGGCCGGCGCGCCGCGCACGCAGCGCGTCAGCTCCGAGCGCGGGGTGCTCGGCGGGCTGGAGAATTTCGACATCCCGGCCGAGTTCGGGGCCATCTCCAAGGCCTTGACGTCGGTCTACTTCTCCTCCGAGGGCAACGCCTTTACCTCGCGCACCGCCGGGCAGATCGTGCAGGAGCACTTCAATCCCGGCGACCGCACCGCGCCGTCCGGCCCGCTGTTCGGCGTGCAGATCTCCAACCTGCCCTGCTCCGACATCAACGCGCCGTTCGACGGCATCGGCCCCAGCCCCGGCCCGCATCCGGCCCCGGTTGGCCTGGCTGCCGACCCGGGCGGTATTTCGCTGTACAAGGCCGGCGTGCCGGTCGGTGCCATCGGCGTCGCCGCCGACCCCATCTACGGCCTCGATGCCGACGCCTTCGACCGCGACCTCGACCTCGACGAAGCCATCGCCGTGGCCGGCAGCTACGGCTTCGCCGGCCCCATCGACCGTCGCGCCGACCGCATCACTGCCGGCGGGCTGGCACTTCGCTACGCCAACATCGAGTTCGCCGAACTGGCCCGCGATCCCGCCGCCGCCGCGCCGTTCGCCAGCCTCGGTGCGGGCGACGGCCAACTGATCGCCGTGCCCGGCTACACCACCGCCGAAATCCAGCGCGGCACCGCCTTCGGCCAGCCCGAGTCCGGCATCCGCGCCGCCACCGCCAGCGAGTACCCGAGCGAACTGGACGCCTTCGTCGTCGTCGACCGTGACAACGTCAACCGCTTTCCGCCGCGCGCCGGCACCGAAGCCAGCGGCGCGCTGACCGTCGACGAGGTGCGCACGCTCGCCATCGAGTCGATCAAGGTCGCCAACCGCACCCGCGCCCAGGTGCGTCGCCCGCTCGGCTCGCAGGCCGGCGAAACCGTGGTCATCACCGACTCCAACGGCGTCGTGCTGGCCCTGGTGCGGACCCGCGACGCGCTGGTCGACGCGGTCGACGTGACCACCCAGAAGGCGCGCACCGCCGCCTTCTTCTCCAACCCGCAGGCCGCCGCCGACCTCGCCGCCGCAGCGCCGCAGCGGGTCGGCTACTTCAACGCCGGGCTCGACTTCGGCAACGCCGTCGCCGACCTGTTCGTGGTGGCCGAAAGCCCGCTGGCCAGCAACTACGTCAGTGATTTCCGCGATTTCCTCGGCCTCTCCGGCGCGCTCGCCGATGGCGGCGTGGCCTTTTCCACCCGCGCCGTCGGTCTGCTGGCGCGGCCGCTCTATCCCGATGGCGTGCCCGGCACCCCGCCCGGCCCGCTGGCCCCACCGCTGGAACAATGGAGCCTTTTCAAGACCGGCCTGCAACTGGATCTGATCTACAACCAGCTCGCCCTGTCCATCGCCCGTTATCTCCAGGACGGCGGTTTTCAGATCAACATCGAGGGCACGCCGACGACGATCCCGCCGGCCGCCGGCAACTGCACCGGCATCGACCGCATCGCCAACGGTTTCACCCTGTTCCCCGGCGGCGTGCCGATCTACCGCGGCAACCAGCTGGTCGGCGGCATCGGTGCTTCCGGCGACGGTTCCGATCAAAGCGACCTGGTCGCCTTCCTCGGCCTCTCCAATGCCGGCGCGGCGCTCGGCGGACGCATCGGCCAGGCACCGCCGGCGATCCGCGCCGACCAGCTCAGCCCGCGCGGCGCGCGCCTGCTCTACGTGCAGTGCCCGCAGGCCCCGTTCAACAATTCCAACGAGCAATACGTCTGCGAGGGCCTGTAATGAACACGCGCCGCACCGTCCGTATTCGCCCGCGCCTGCTGGCCGCCGCGCTGGCGATCACGCTGTCGCCACTGGCTGCCGCCGAGTCCGCCGGCCTCGCCGCCGCGCCGGCCCTGTTGCCCGAGCTGGGCGACTGGTTCGCCGCCCTGTTGCCGGCGCAGACCTACAACCCGCGCGAGGCCACCGTGCCACGCCGCCGGCCCGGACATCCGCAGACCGAGTTCCGCGAGTTCGAGGTCATCAACCCCGACCACATCGGCCCGGCACCGATCGACCAGGTCGGCGAGTTCCTGCCGGTGCCGGACCGCTGGCGGATCATGGAATCACTGGGCTTCGACCATCCCTGGTACGACCCCTACAACCAGAACACGCTGAAGGGCGACAAACCCTGGAAAGTGGTCGACGGCAAGAAGCGCTTCCTGATCCTGCTCGGCATCGCCGACACCCTGATCGAGCCGCGCAGCATCCCGACCCCGGTGGCCCCGCAGTCGACCCCGGTTCCCGGCTCCAACGACGTGCTCGGCAGCGTCGACCAGATCATCATGGCGCAGACGTTGATCTTCAGCGCCGACTACTACCAGGGCAACACCACCTTCAAGCCACCCGACTGGGAATGGAAGGCGACCTTCGCCCTGCAATACAACCAGGTCAACACCGACGAGGTCCGCACCACCAACGTCGACCCGACCCGCGGAACCAACCGTACCGACATCCATTTCGGCGTCCAGGAGCTGTTCTACCTGAAGGATTACAACGTCGCCTCGGTGCGTTACGACTTCGACGAGTTTCGCATCGGCATCCAGCCGTTCTCGTCGGACTTCCGTGGCTTCCTGTTCCAGGACAACCAACTCGGCGTGCGCTTCTTCGGCAACCGCGACAACAACAAGTGGCAGTACAACGCCGCCTATTTCCGTCGCCTGGAAAAGGACCTCAACTCCGGCCTCAACGACCTCAGCGAGGGCCTGCGCAAGGACGACGTGCTGATCGCCAACCTGTACCGGCAGGACTTCCCGGTGCTGGGCTTCACCTCGCAGGCCATCCTCGCCCACAACCGCAATCGCGACACCGACTCCTTCTACGACGGCAACGGTTTCATCCAGCGTCCGGCGGCGCTCGGCCTGGAGCGCCCGCGCGAATACGATGTCACCTACATCGGCTACAACGGCGATGGTCATTTCGGTCGGCTCAACCTCACCGTCTCGGCCTATTACGTGAACGGCAGCCAGTCGGTCGGCGTGTTCAACCAGCAAGGCACCGACATCGACGCCGGCTTCTTCGCCGCCGAAGCCTCGATGGACTTCGACTGGTTCCGCGTGCGCGGCTCGCTGGCCTACGCCAGCGGCGACGACGATCCGTTCGACGACAAGTCGACCGGTTACGACGCCATCTTCGAGAACCCGATCTTCGCCGGTGCCGACACCAGCTACTGGGTGCGGCAGAACATCCCGCTGATCGGCGGCGGCGGCGTTGCCCTGGGCACGCGCAACGGCATTCTCGCCAACCTGCGTTCCAGCAAGGAACAGGGCCAGTCCAACTTCGACAACCCCGGCATCCGCCTGCTCGGGATCGGCGCAGACTTCGACCTGACCCCGGAAAGCCGGCTGTCCGCCAACGTCAACGCGCTGTGGTTCGACGAGGTGGCTGTGCTGGAAACGCTGCGCGCCGCCGCACCCATCGACCGCAGCATCGGCACCGATGCCTCGCTGGCGTGGATCTGGCGGCCCTACTTCAGCCAGAACGTCGTGCTGCGCGTTTCCGGCGCCGGGCTGTTCCCCGGCGAAGGCCTGAAAAACCTCTACGGGGACCGCGAACGCGCCTATTACAGCGTGCTCGCCAACCTGATCCTGACCTACTGAGGCCAAGCCCATGCGCCCCCATTGCGGAAGCCGAAACCTCCTCCATGCCACGCTGCGCGCCATCGCGCTGGCGCTGGCATTTTTGCCGCTGGCCATCCTCGCCGCGCCGGAAGCCAAGCCGGTGAAGCGCGAATACACCGCCCATCCGTCGGCACCGGCCACGCAGAGCCAGGCCGAAGCCGATGCCAAGAGCGATGGCTGCGTGAGCTGCCATACCCGCACCGACCGCAAGACCATGCACGCCAGCCCGGCCGTCATGCTCGGCTGCACCGACTGCCACGGCGGCAACGCCAGCGTGCGCGGCCCGGCCGACGCCGCGCTGGCGATGACGCACGACGCCGACGCGCAGATCGGCGAGCGCAGCTACGCGCCGGACTATCAGGACCTAATGGACCGCGCCCACGTCCTGCCCCAGTACCCGGCCATCTGGACTTCCAGCGCCAACCCCAAGCGCACCTACACCGCCCTCAACAAGGAAGCACCGGAGTTCGTCCGCTTCGTCAATCCCGGCGACTACCGCATCGCCCATGAAGCCTGCGGTGCCTGCCACCAGCCGATCATCGAGGCCGCCACGCGCAGCCTGATGGCCAACGCCGCGATGTTCTGGGCCGCCGCCGCCTACAACAACGGCATCCTGCCCAACAAGCACACCATCCTCGGCGAGGCCTACACGCGCGACAGCCTGCCGGCGGCGGTCACCAGCGCGGCCGAAGTCACCCCGCAGATGGAAAAATTCGGCATCGTCCAGCAGATCAGCCCGATGCCGTCCTGGGAAACCACCCCGCCCGGCGACATCTTCCGCATCTTCGAGCGCGGCGGGCGCAACCTGTTCAGCCTGTTCGCCGAGATCGGCAACCCCAGCGAACTGGGCCAGATCCAGCGCCTGGAAGAACCCGGCCGTCCCGACATCCGCCAGTCCAACCGCGGACCCGGCACCGGCCTGCGCGTCTCCATCCCCGTGCTCAACATCCACAAGACCCGCCTCAACGACCCGTTCACCTGGTACATGGGCACCAACGACAACCCGGGCGACTACCGTTCCTCCGGTTGCAGCGCCTGCCACGTCGTCTACGCCAACGACCGCGACCCGCGCCATTCCGCCATCTGGGCCAAGTACGGCAACACCGGCAAGAGCGCGCAGGCCGACCCGACCATCCCGAAGAACGAATCCGGGCATCCGATCCAGCACGCCTTCACCCGCCAGATCCCCACCAGCCAGTGCATGATCTGCCACATGCACCAGCCGAACATGTTCATCAACACCATGCTCGGCTACACCATGTGGGACTACGAGTCCGACGCCGCCGCCATGTGGCCGAAAGAGCAGAAATACCCCAGCGCCGACGAGATGCACGACATCCTCGAACGCAACCCGGAGGAAGCCGCCATCCGTGGCAAATGGGGCGATTACGACTTCCTCAAGGACGTCTCCCTGCTCAACCCGGACCTCAACGACACCCAGTTCGCCGACTACCACGGCCACGGCTGGAATTTCCGCGGCGTCGTCTCGCGTGATCGCAAGGGCAACATGCTCACCAAGGAGCGCGAGATTATCGCCGATGACGACCCGGACAAGTGGGAAAAGACCGTGCACCTGTCCTCGGTCCACGTCGATGTCGGCATGCAGTGCGTCGACTGCCACTTTGCCCAAGACAGCCACGGCGATGGCTGGCTGAAGAACGAAGTGATGGCGGCGGTCGAAATCCAGTGCCAGGACTGCCATGGCACCGCCGACCAGTATCCCGCGCTGAAGACCACCGGCCCGGCCGCGCCGCCCACCGGCACCCTGCTCAGCCTGATCCGCAACGTCGACGGCAAGAAGCGCTTCGAGTGGATCAACGGCGAACTGATCCAGCGTTCGGCGACCACGCCGGGGCTGGAGTGGAAGGTCTCGTTGATGAAGGACATCGCCGACCCCGCCTCGCCGGCCTTCAACGCCAAGGCGGCGCGCTCCCACACCATGTCGCGCAACACCAGCACCCTGGAATGGGGCCTGGACGTGCCGCGCGAGGAGCGCGCCCACGGCGAGGACACCATGCTCTGCTACACCTGCCACAGTTCCTGGACCACCAGTTGCGGCGGCTGCCACCTGCCGATCCAGGCCAACTGGCGCACCGAGCGGCACAAGTACGAGGGCGGCGCGACGCGCAACTTCGCCACCTACAACCCGCAGGTCGCCCGCGACGAGATGTACTTCCTCGGCAAGCACGGCCAGATCAAGGGCGGCAAGATCGCTCCGGTGCGTTCGTCCTCGGCGCTGGTGCTGTCCTCGACCAACATCAACCGCGAGCGCATCTACACCCAGCAGCCGCCGATCTCGGCCGCCGGCTACAGTTCGCAGGCGTTCGCCCCGCACTACCCGCACACCGAGCGGCGCGGCGAGACCAAGCAATGCACGGACTGCCACCTGTCGCGCGACAACGACAACAACGCCTGGCTGGCGCAGACCCTGCTGTACGGCACCAAGTACATCGACTTCGTCGGCTACAACGTCTGGATGGGCGGCGATGGCGAAGTGTCGGCGATCCGCGTCACCGAATGGGACGAGCCGCAGGCGGTGATCGGCTCCTTCCTGCACCGCCATGCTTATCCGGACTGGTTCAAGGCGCACCAGGAGCGCGGCAACGTGCTGGCCGAGGGCCATTCGCACCGTGCCGGCACGGCCAGTTGCATCCAGTTGCGCGGCGAATACGTGTATGTCGCCGAGGGCAGCCGCGGCATGCGCGTGTACGATGCCGCCAGCGTCGGCAACAAGGGCTTCTCGCAGCGCTTCGTCACCGCGCCGGCCTCGCCGCTCGGCCAGGACACCCGCATCCGCAGCGGCGACGCCACCTGCGTCGCGCTCGCCACCACCCAGCCGGTGGCACCGTACCGCAATTCCGGTGAGGACTCCACGCGCGCCCTGATGCAGGAGCGCAACCTGGAGCAGCCGATGCATCCGATCTACAAGTACGCCTTCATCACCGACTCGCGCGAAGGCCTGATCCTGACCGACATCGACACCCTCAACAACGGCGAGCCGCGGGACAACTTCCTCGAACGTGCGCTGACCTGGAACGAGGGCGGCGTCCTTGCTGGCGCGCGTCACCTGTACGTGGCCGGCACCTGGCTCTATGTGGTGGCCGACGCCGGCGTGGTGGTGCTCGACCTCGATACCCCGCTGGCCCCGCGCCACGTCGCCACCGTGCCGATTGCCCAGGCGCGCGCCGCACACCTCCAGTTCCGCTACCTGTTCGTCACCGCGCCGGACGGCCTGCACGTGGTCGATGTCACCAACCCGGCACAGCCGCGACGCATCGAGGGCGCCCACCTGGCGCTGAGCGATCCGCACAAGCTGCACATCGCGCGCACCTATGCCTACGTCGCCAACGGCCGCGACGGTCTCGCCATCGTCGACATCACCCAGCCGGAAAAACCGACGCTGTACCAGATGTTCAACGCCGGCGGCGTGCTCAACGACGCCCGCGACGTGGTGCTCGGCACCACCAACGCCTCGCTGTTCGCCTACGTCGCCGATGGCACGAACGGGCTCAAGGTGGTGCAGTTGACCAGCCCGGAATCGCAGCCGAAGTTCTACGGTTTCAGCCCCGACCCGAAGCCGGTGCTGATCGCCAGCTACCCGACCAGGCGCACTGCGCTGGGCCTGTCGCGCGGCCTCGAACGCGACCGCGCCGTCGACGAAACCGGCCACCAGGTCGCCGTCTTCGGCCGCATCGGCTCGCGGCCGTTCAACGCCGAGGAGATGAAGCGGCTGTACCTCGACGCCGACGGCAAGCCCTGGTACGTCGACGACCATGTCGACGGCCCGCGCGGCATCGAGACGCCACCCCTGCCCTACCGGCCCAACCGCATCTGGGATCAGCAGCCCAACCTGCACCAGGGCGTGGAATACGGCGGCCAGGTGATCGGCGCACCGGAGCGCGACGCACCCGAACCCTGATCGCTCGCGCCTTCAGCGCGAGAACGGTCGGTTCGGTGTCATGCACCGTCCGCCATCCGGCGGGCGGTGCGGTGATCAGGAACTGCACGACAGCATCGAGCAGCCGGGCCGGTCGCGCGCCCACTGCGGACGTCGGGCGGCCCAGGCTTCGCGTCCGGGTTGCGCCTCGTAGGGGCGCGAGAACACCGCCATCGCCTCGTCCAGCGCCCCGGGATCGCCCGCCGTGACGCGGTCGATGACCTGTTGCAGCAGGTAGTTGCGCGGCACGTAGCAGGGGTTGCAGGCATTCATCGCCGTACGTCGCAATGCCGCCGGGCGCGCCTCCTCGCGCCAGCGCGCGGCCAGGGCGCGCAGGCAATCGAGCAACCGGCCCTCGACGCGGCGGCGCTTGTCGGCGTCGTAGAAGGCCGGAGCGAAGCCTTCCAGCGTCGGCTCGATCTCGTCCATGTCGGCCAGCAGGCGAAAGAACAGGGTCATGTCGATCTCGCCCTCGTGCAGGCAATCACGGATCGCCTGCAGGCGCGCGAGGTCGGCCTCCTCGCAGGCCAGAAGACCAAGTTTGGCAGCCGCATGCCGGCGGTCCAGGCGCTCGAACTCGGCGACGTAGCTGTCCAGCCCGGCATGCAGGGGCGCGTGCTCGGCGAACAGCGGGGCGATGGCGGACGCCAGCCGCGACAGGTTCCAGCCACCGATGGTCGGCTGGCTGCCGAAGCGATAACGGCGTTGCCCGGCATCGGTGGTGTTGGGCGTCCAGTCCGGGTCGTAGTCGTCGATCCAGCCGAACGGGCCGTAGTCGATGCACAGGCCGAGGATCGACATGTTGTCGGTGTTCAACACGCCGTGGACGAAGCCCAGCCGCATCCAGTGCGCGACCAGCGCTGCGGTGGAGCGGCACACCTCGTCGAACCACTGCGACAGCCGTTCCTGCGCATCCGTGATCGCGGCCAGATGCGGGAAATCGCGGCGCAGCGTGAAGTCGACCAGGGTGCGCAGCAGGGCCGCGTCGCCGCGCGAGGCCGGCAGTTCGAAGCTGCCGAAACGCAGAAAGGACGGTGCCAGACGGCAGACGATGGCACCCGGCTCGGGGCGCGGATCGCCGCTGTAGAGCAGGTCGCGGACCACCTCCTCGCCGCTGGCGACGAGCGACAGCGCGCGCGTGGTCGGCACGCCGAGGTGGTGCATCGCCTCGCTGCAGACGAATTCACGCAGCGAGGAGCGCAGCACGGCACGGCCATCGGCGTGGCGCGAATACGGCGTCGGGCCGGCACCCTTGAGTTGCCACTCCCAGCGCTCGCCGGCGGCGGTGACCGACTCGCCCAGCGAAATCGCCCGGCCATCGCCCAACTGCCCGGCCCAGACGCCGAACTGGTGGCCGCCGTAGTTCGCCGCCCAGGTCTGCATGCCCGGCAGCAAGGCATTGCCGGCCAGCACCGCCGGCAGCGGCGGCGCACGCAGCGTTTCCAGCGACAGGCCGAGCCGCGCGGCCATGTCGGCGGACAGCGCCAGCAGGCGTGGCGCGGGCATCGCTACCGGCGTCGCCGCCGACCACAGCGCGCCGTGTACCTGTCGGCTGCGCGGCCCATCGTGCGGATCGCCGGGCAGTTCGCGGATGAAGGCGTTGTCGAATCGCAGCATCGGTGCCGGCGCTCGGGAATCGGTCGGCGCCTGCGCGGCTCAGGGCAGCATGGCACCTCGGATCGCATAGTAGGCGATGGCGGCGATCAGCGCCGACGCCGGCACGGTGACCAGCCAGGCCGCGACCACCCGCATCATCACCGCGCGCTTGACCAGTTCGCGCCGATGCACGCGGCGCAGACCCTTGCGCTCCTGTTTGGAGATGTGCGTCTTGCCGGCCCGCCCCTGCTTTTTCAGATCGCGCAGCATGCGGTCCTTTTCCGCCACCGGCGCGGCTTCGAAGCGCAGCAGGAAAGCCTCGACCACCTCCAGACCGTGCGCCTGCGTGCGGTGGTGCTCCTCGATCTCGGCAATGATCCGCTGGTAATTGGCCTTCAGGTATTCACGCAGGAAGCCGACGCCGAAGATCGCGCCGATGGTGACGTGGGTGGAACTCACCGGCAGGCCCAGATGCGAGGCCAGGATCACCGTCACCGCCGCCGCCACGGCGATGCAGTAGGCGCGCATCGGGTCCATGTCGGTGATCTCGCTGCCGACGGTACGGATCAGTCGCGGACCGTACAGGGCCAGTCCGACGGCGATGCCCAGCGCGCCGACCAGCAGGATCCAGAACGGGATCGCCGCCGAGTCGCCGCCATCGGGCGAGCCCACCAGCACGTCATGGACGGCGGCCAGCGGGCCGATGGCGTTGGAGACATCGTTGGAGCCGTGGGCGAAGCTCATCAGCGCGGCGGCAAAGATCAGCGGCACGGCGAACAGCCGGTTCACGCCTTCCTTGTCGTTGCTCAGGCCGGGCGCGCGACGGCCGATGCGCCAGCCGAGGAACAACATGGTCGCCACGCCCATCGCCAGGCCCGCCGTCATCGCCAGCAGCGGCGAGACCTTGACCACCTTGGACAGGCCCTTCAGCAGCAGATAGCTGGTAAAGGCCCAGGCCATGAAGCCGATCAGGATCGGCACCGCACGCCGCGCCGCCTGCATCAGGTCGCGCTGGTAGGTGATGCTGCGCTTGATCAGATAGAGCAGCGCCGCCGCCAGAATGCCGCCCATCAGCGGCGAGATCACCCAGCTCGCGGCGATCCGCCCGACGCCGGCCCAGTTGGCCACCTCCCAGCCCGCCGCGGCGATGCCGGCACCGAGCACGCCGCCGACGATGGAATGCGTGGTCGACACCGGCGCGCCAATGGCGGTGGCGAAGTTCAGCCACAGCGCGCCGGCCAGCAGCGCCGCCATCATCAGCCAGACGAAGGACTGCGGGTCGTTGATCGAGGCCGGGTCGATGATGCCGCCCTTGATCGTGCCGGTCACCTCGCCGCCGGCAAGCACCGCCCCGAGCACCTCGAACAGCGCCGCCACGACGATGGCCCAGCGCATCGTCATCACCCGCCCGCCCACCGCCGGGCCGACGTTGTTGGCGACATCGTTGGCACCGATGTTCATCGCCATGTAGACGCCGATCACCGTCGCCACCACCAGGGTGCCGCTGAGGTGGCCGACGCCCAGCCAGGTCAGCCAGGTCACCGCGACCAGAAAGGCGATGGCCAGCGCCAGGCGCAGGCCGTGAACGCCGGATGCGGCGGGTGCCGCCGAAGACAGTGCTGTCATGTTCATGCAATATTCGTGTGTCAGACTGGCGCGAGCTGCCTTCGTCGGCGATCAACTGCCGACACGGGATTCCCGTAGCCGGCGACCGCCCGTCCGTGGCGTGCCCGCCTGCGGGCAGGCGCACGCGCGCGTCCGTCAGCGTGTCAGGCGATGTCGCGGTATCGTGTTCAGCCCCTGATTTCCTTCCCCGGTGCCCCCCGGCACCCCGTCCGATCAGCCCAGGCACCGCAGCGGCCAGTCGTGCTGGCCGATGCGGCGGCTGGAAGCGTGGCGGCGCTTATTCCTGTTCGTCGAGACGCGGAATCAGCAGCACCTGGCCCGGGTAGATCTTGTCCGGATGGGTCAGCATCGGCTTGTTGGCCTCGAAGATGACCGGATACTTGTTGGCGTTGCCGTACTCGCGCCTGGCGATGGCGGACAGGGTGTCGCCGGAGACGACGGTGTAGAAGCGCGACGCCGGGGATTCCTCCTCGCTCAGTTCCTCGGCCTCTTCCTCGGCGGCTTCCTGCTCGGCCACGGCCTGCGGCGGCGGGCCAACCTTGATGCGGTCATCGACGTGTTCGACGCCCTTGATGTTGCCGGCGGCGACGATGGCCTTTTCCTTGTCGGCCAAGGTTTCCGCGAAACCTGTCAGATGGACCGTCTTCTTGGACTGGTCGGCGATCACGTTGAACGGGTTGAGCTTGAGGCCGAGCGAGAGGATGTGCTCGCGAACCTTGTTCTCGTCGATGGCGCTGCTGCCGAAGAGCTTCTCTCCGGCGTCACTGATGAAGTCGAAAAATCCCATCGTGCTGTCCTTGTTCCTGGTTCCAATAGGGGAAGTTGCCGATCAGGCCGGCGCGGTCGGTGGCGCGAGCGACCCGGCGATTCCGGGCCGCCGGCACCACGGCCGGCCCCAGCATAGGGCTATCCTGTCGGCCATGCCACAGTTGGAGCGCACCATGCTTTTTGCCCGCCTTGTCGCCCTGCTGGCGCTGGCCGCGCTGCCCGCCTGCCAAGGTTCCACGCCCGGCCCGGCAGCGAGCGCATCCGCGCCGGCACAGCCCCTCGCGCCACTGGTCAGCGAAGGCGTGCGCATCGAAACCCTTGCCCGCGGACTGCAACATCCCTGGGCGCTTGCCTTCCTGCCCGATGGCGGTTTTCTGGTCACCCAGCGCGTCGGCCGATTGACCCGGCTGGCTGCCGACGGTGCATTGCTGGCGGACATCGGCGGCGTGCCGGAGGTGGTCGCCGAGGGCCAGGGCGGCCTGCTCGATGTCGCCCTGGCACCGGATCATGCCGACAGCGGCCGGGTCTATCTCAGCTATGCCGAAGCCGGCGAGCGCAGCGTGGCCGGCACGGCGGTGGCGCGCGGTCGCCTGCTGGCGGATCGGCTGGTCGATGTCGAGGTCGTGTTCCGCCAGCAGCCCAAGGTTGCCGGCCGCCAGCACTTCGGATCGCGGCTGGTGTTCGACCGCGACGGCCATCTGTTCGTCACCCTGGGCGATCGCGGCCAGCGCAGTGCGGCGCAGGATCTCGGCAACCATCTCGGCACCATCGTCCGCATCCATCCCGATGGCAGCATCCCGGCCGACAATCCCTACGTCGACCACGCCACCGCGCGGGCGGAAATCTGGTCGCACGGCCATCGCAATGTACAGGGGGCGGCGATCAATCCGTGGACCGGCGCGCTGTGGACGCACGAACACGGCCCGCGCGGCGGCGACGAAATCAACCTGCCGCAGGCCGGTGCCAACCATGGCTGGCCGCTGGCCACGCACGGCATCAACTACTCCGGTTTCGCCATTCCCGAAGCGCAGGGCAAGCAAATCGCCGGGATGCAGCCGCCGCATCATGTTTGGGCGGTGTCGCCGGCCATCAGTGGCATGGCGTTCTACGATCACCCGCGACATCCGGCCTGGGCGCGCAGTCTGCTGGTCGGCGCGCTGGCGCAGCGGGCGCTGATCCGGCTGACCCTGGATGGCGAGCGCATCGTCGGCGAGGAACGCCTGCTGACGGCGCTGGCGGCACGCATCCGCGATGTCCGTGTCGCCCCGGATGGACAGGTCTACGTGCTGACCGACGACATCGACGGCCGCCTGCTGCGCCTCGCGCCGCAATAAGCCGGCCTTACAGCGCGCCGAGCGAGCGAATGCGATAGGTGTCGCGACCGGCGTGCTTGGCCTCGTACAGCGCCTCGTCGGCGGCTGCCATCAGCCGGGTCACCGACAGCTCGGCCTGCGGGATGACGCTGGCGACGCCGATGCTCAGGGTGACGCGGCCGCTGGTCGAGCTCGGATGCGCCTGGTCCAGGCCGCGCACTTCGGCCAGGATGTGCTCGCTCATCTCCGCCGCGCCGGCTTGGTCGGTTTCCGGCAGCACCAGGGCGAACTCCTCGCCGCCGTAGCGCGCGGCAAGGTCGCCGGAGCGCCGCGCCAGTTCCGCCAGCCGTTCGGAAATCCGTTGCAGGCAGCGGTCGCCTTCCAGATGGCCGTAGGCGTCGTTGAACTGCTTGAAGTGGTCGACATCGCACAGCAGCAGGGACAACGGGCGCTCGTTGCGCGCGCCGCGCCGCCACTCGCGCGCCAGCACGAGGTCGAACTGGCGGCGGTTGGCCAGCCCGGTCAGCGCATCGACGGTGGCCAGGCGCTCCAGTTCGCGGTTGGCCTGCTCCAGCCGATCAAGCAGGCGCGAGCGCTCGATGGCGCGACGCAGGCGGTGGCGCAGCACATCCCAATGCACCGGTTTGGTGACGAAATCCTCGGCACCGGCGGCAAAGGCGCGATCGATCGAGGAACGGTCGTCCAGCCCGGTGATCATCAGCACCGGCACGCTTTCGGCCCCAGGCAGATCGTGCAGGCGACGACAGCACTCGAAGCCGTCCATGTCCGGCATCACGCCATCCAGCAGCACCAGGTCCGGCATCGTCTCCTCGAAGCGCTGCAGCGCCTCCTCGCCGGTTTCCGCCTCGATGACCCGATAGCCTTCCTTGCCGAGCAGATGGCGCGCCTGCATGCGCATCATCCGGTCGTCGTCCACCACCAGGATTTTCGGCGCCGCATGGAGATCACGCACGTCGGGGTGCCTTCCCGTCCGTGGTCGTCGCCGAAGCGTCCCGCACGAGTCGCCGCGTCCGCGCCACCGACCCGATCGGCAAGCGCGGCGTCGCGTCGGAAGGGTGATCCATCAAGCCGATGTTCATCCCGCCATTTTCGCCCAAGCCCCGGTTTTTTACGAGGAAACGATGTAAAAATCGGTCAATCGCGGCAACCGGTCACGGCCCGTCTCGGGTATGCTGCCCGACCATGGCGTCCACCCCTGCGCCCGATCCCGTTTCCGTCGACATCGCCGAGGCCGCGCGGCTCAGCGATCTCGATCTGCTGCCGCGCCGGGTATTTCGCCTGCGCATGCTCGGCATGGGCTTGGGTGGCCTGTGCATCGCGGCGGTGCTGTACGAGAATCAGGCCCCGCCGGGGCATTGGCTGTGGATGGCGTTCACCGCGCTTGTCTGGCCGCACCTGGCCCTGCAACTGGCGCTGCGCAGTCGCAGCCCGTATCGCGCGGAATTGCGCAACCTGATGTTCGACTCGGTACTGGCGGCCATCTGGGTGCCGCTGCTGTCGTTCAACCTGTTGCCCAGCGCCCTGCTGCTGACCCTGGCCGTGGTCGACAAGATCAACACCGGCATCCGCGGTCTGTGGCTGTGGTCGCTGCCCGGCATGCTGGCTGGTTTCCTCGGCGCCGCCCTGCTCACCGGCTTCGACTTCCGCCCGCATTCCAGCACCCTGGTCATCCTCGCCTGCCTGCCGATGCTGCTGATCCACACCATCGCCGTCAGCCTGGTCGGCTATCGGCTGGTGCGCAAAGTGCAAAGGCAGAACCGGATGCTGGACGAACTCAGCCGGGTCGACGTGCTGACCGGCCTGTCCGGCCGCCGCCACTGGCAGCAGCAGGCGGAACTGCTGCTCAAGGGACGCCACCAGAACGGCCAGCCGCGCAGTCTGCTGATGATCGACATCGACCTGTTCAAGGAGATCAACGACAGCCACGGCCACGCGGTCGGCGACGACGTGCTGCGCGCGGTGGCGGCGATGATCCGGCGTCATCTGGAGCCGGGCGACGTCGCCGGGCGCTTCGGTGGCGACGAATTCGCCGCCGTGCTGGAGGGCGACGCGACCCGCGCGGCGCAGGTCGCCGAGCGCATCCGCAGCGATGTCGCCGGCATGGTGCTGCCGCACGCGCCGCACCTGCGCTGCTCGGTCAGTCTCGGCCACGCCCAGGCCGAGGACGGCGACCTGGGCCTGCGCGAATGGCTGGAATCGGCGGATCGCGCGCTGTACAGCGCCAAGCAGGCCGGACGCAATCGCAGCGTGGGCCGTCCGGCAGAGCGCCGCGATACGGTGCCCGCTCTGCCCTGATCGCGAGCGCCGCACAGCGCCCCGCCGCAGAATCAGCCCTTGGTTCGCTTCAGCCAGGCCAGCAGCGGTGCCCAGTCCTGCTGGCAGGCCGCAAGGCCGGGCGTATCGGCATCGAACACGCCGCGACCGTGCTCGCCGGCCAGCACGTAGGCCTGGCTGTCGCGCAGCGAGGCCACCAGCGGAAACGGGCTGCCTTCGACGAAGCTGTCGAGTTGCCGCGCCGCCACGGTGCGCGCCTTGACCCGGTTGGCGACCAGGCCGACACGCACGCTGCCGTTGCGCACCGCCGGCGATTGCGTCAGCTCGGCGAGGAAGGTGCGACTGGCCCGGGCATCAATGGCCGACGGGGCCAGCGGTGCCAGAAGCGTGTCGCAGCGGCGCAAAAACTCGGCCAACTGATGCGAGCGCAGCCCGGCCGGGGTGTCGATCAACAGATAATCGGCATCCGCCGGCACCTTCAGTGTCCAACCGCTGCTGCCGGTGCTGCCCTGGGTGGCACTGTGGATGCAGCCGACCGACGGCACGGCGTTACCGCGCGCATTGGCCCAATCGCTGCTGGAGCCCTGCGGATCAGCATCGATGATCCAGACCTTGGCACCCTCGCGGGCCAGCGCCACGGCCAGGTTCACCGTCAGCGTGGTCTTGCCGCAACCGCCTTTGGAACTGGATATCAGGATTCGTCGCATGATCCCCACCGATCAGTTGACTGACCAGACTAACGCCAAGTGCAGCAGGCTGCACCGGCCTGTGTCACGAAATCCGCCTCATACCGGGGACGATCAGCCGCTGCCGGCCATGGATCGCAGCATCAGGCCGACCAGATAGGCGAGATAGGTGCCGCTGGCGTAGCCCACCGTGCCCAGCAGCACGCCGACCGGAGCCAGCGTGGGATGGAAGGCCGCCGCCACCACCGGGGCAGAGGCCGCCGCGCCGATGTTGCCCTGCGAGCCGATGGCGAAATAGAACAGCGGCACCTTCAGCGCCCGCGCCACCGTGTACAGAACGATGACGTGCACCGCCATCCAGATCACGCCGAGCAGGAACAGCCATGGCCGATCCAGCAGCGCCAGCAGATCCATCTGCATGCCGATGCAGGCGATCAGGAAATACAGCATCAGCGCGCCCAGCCGCGAGGCCCCGACGCCCTCCAGCCGGCGCACCGGGGTGAAGCTGAGGCCAAGACCGATCGAGGTCGACAGCACCACCACCCAGACGAAGGGCGAGGTCAGGCTGAACTGGCTGGCCCAGGACACGTTGTCGGCAAACCAGGCCGCCAGCGGTGCGGCGATGGCGTGCGCCAGGCCGACCGCGCCGAAGGCGACGCCGACGATGACGGCCAGATCGGGAAGGGTCGGCAATCGCGAATGCTGCGCTTCGAAGGCGGCGATGCGCGCCTTGATGTCGTCCAGCGCGGCGGTGTCGGCACCGCGTCGGCGATCGATCTCCACCGAGCGCCCGGCCAGGAACAGCAGCACCGCCATCCACAGGCTGGCCACCGCCACATCGACCACGGCGAACTGGCCGAAGGTGGTGGCGTCGACCTCGAACACCTCGCGCATCGCCACCATGTTGGCACCGCCGCCGATCCAGCTTCCGGCCAGCGCCGCCATGCCGGCCCAGGTATCGCCGGACACGGTTTCCGGGTGGATGAACTTCATCGCCATGAAGGCGATGGGCGCGCCCAGCATCACGCCGAAGGTGCCGGCGCAGAACACGATCAACAGTTTGGGACCGAGCCGCAGGATGCCCTTAAGGTCGATCGACAGCGTCAGCAGCACCAGCGCCGCCGGCAGCAGCGCATCGCGTGCCACCGGGTTGTACAGCTTGGTCGCATGGCCGTCGATCAGGCCGACCGTGTTGTAGATGGCGGGGATGAAGTAGCACAGCAGCAGCGCCGGCACGACGGCGTAGAAGCGCCTGAAGAAGGCCATCGGCCCGGTCGCGCTCCACAGGATCGCCGCCAGCGTGGCGGCAATCAGGCCGAGGACGACGATGTCGTTGCTGATCAGCGGAGCGGTTGCATCAGGCATGGGCGGTTCCGGTCAACGGGCCGGACACGGGCCGGCCGTGGAAAGACGAGGTCACCGACTCAGGAAGCCGGATAGACGTAGCTGGCACCGAAGCCGAGCGGAATGCCCAGCGCCCAGAACGCCAGCAGCAACAGCGTCCACAGCAGCGACAGCGCGAGCGAATACGGCAGCATGATCGAGGCCAGGGTGCCGATGCCGGCGGCCTTCACGTAGCGCTGGCAGAACACCACGATCAGCGGGAAATACGGCATCAGCGGGGTGATGATGGTGGTCATCGAGTCGCCGACGCGGTAGGCCGCCTGGGTGAAGTCCGGCGACACGCCGAGTTGCATCATCAGCGGCACCATGATCGGCGCCAGCAGCGCCCACTTGGCCGAGGCCGAGCCGATGAACAGGTTGACGATGCCGGTCATCGCGATCAGGCCGATGATGGTCAGCCAGACCGGCAGTCCCTTGAGCAGTTCGGCACCCTCCACCGCCATCAGCGTGCCGAGGCCGGAGCCGTTGAAGCCGGCCAGGAACTGGGCGATGAAGAAGGCGATGACGATGTAATAGGCCATCCCGGCCATCGACTTGGTCATCGCAGCGATGATGTCGCGATGGCTCTTCACCGTGCCGGCGACGTAGCCGTAGACCACACCGGGGATCAGGAAGAAGACGAAGATCAGGGCGACGATGGACTGCATCACCGGGGCTGCGGCGACCAGCAGCGGATGGCCGCCGGCGAGCACCGCGGCATTGTCCGCCGGTGCTCGCCAGGGCGAGGTTTCCGGCCACAGGCTCAGCGCGAACAGCGCCAGCGCGGCCAGCATCGACAGCGTCGCCCAGAGCAGGCCGCGGCGCTCGGCGGCAGTCAGCGGCTGCATCGTCGGCAACTCGCTGGTATCGCCATCCACTGCGGTGCGCGTCAGCCGCGGCTCGACCACCTTGTCGGTGACGAACCAGCCGATGGCGATGATCAGAAAGCTGGATACCGTGGTGAAGATCCAGTTGTTGAGCGGATTGACGGTCAATTCCGGATTGAGGATCTGCCCGGCCGCCTCGGTGAAGCTGGCCAGCAGCGGATCGAGCGAGGACGGCACGAACAGGGTCGCCGAGAAGCCGCCTGACACGCCGCAGAAGGCCGCCGCGATGCCGGCCAGCGGATGCCGTCCGGCGGCGTAGAAGATCACCCCGCCGAGCGGGATCACCAGCACGTAACCGGCATCGACGGCGACGTGGCTGAGCACCGCCACCGCCACCAGGGCCGGTGTCAGCAGCGCCTTCGGCGTGATCGACAGCATCCGCCGCAGCGCCGCGTTGATGTAGCCGGTGTGCTCGGCCACGCCCAGGCCGAGCATCGCGGTCAGCACCACGCCGAGCGGCGCGAAGGCCATGAACACGCGATACAGATTGGCCATGAACGCCGTCAGCGACTCGCCGGACAGCAGGTTCACCACCCGGATCGGCTCGCCGCTGGCCGGATGCAGGGCGGTGAACTCGACCCCCGACAGCAGCCACGACAGCACCCACACCAGCAGCATCAGCAGCAGGAACAGCATGGCCGGATCGGGCAGCTTGTTGCCGACCCGTTCAACCGAATCCAGCACCCGCGCGAAGAATCCCCTGCCGCCGAGCGCGGCCTGTTTCGTGTCCGTGGTCATCGAGTCCTGCGCTGTGCCAAGTGTCCGGCCGCGAATCCTAGCCCGGTCGTTGGTCGATTGCACGCGCCGATGCGCGTTGCGCGACCTGCGCGCGACCAGCGATCACGCCTGCAACGATCCCGTTGTAAAGTACGCCGCTGCCTCACTACCCTTTGCGCCGACGCACCCGCTCGGCAGACGCCCGCGCCGCGACGTCCGTCTGATGTCGGATACCTCGCAAGGCCGCCGTCGCGCCGCGACGCGCGCCGGCATGCACCCGCGACACCCTCAAGGACTGGACAATCGCTGGATGGATTCCGCAACGCTGGACAGTCTGATCGCCTGGATCGGCGCCCATCCCCTGGCCGCCGGCGCGGTCATCTTCGCCGTGGCCTTCTGCGATGCCATCGTCATCCTCGGCTTCGCCGTACCCGCTGCGCCGATCCTGTTCGCGGTCGGCGCACTGATCGGCCTCGGCACGCTGGATCCGGTCTATGCCATCAGTTGCGCCGCGCTCGGCGCGTTCTGCGGCGATGGCGTCAGCTACGCGCTCGGCCATTTCCACGGCGACCGGCTGAAGCGCATGTGGCCGTTCTCGCGCCATCCGGAGTGGCTGCAACGCGGCGAGGCGTTCTTCAACCGGCACGGCGTCAAGGGCATCGTCATCGCCCGTTATGTCGGCGCGGTGCGGCCGGTGGTGCCGGCCATCGCCGGCATGCTGGGGATGCGCTTTCGCCGCTATGCCGCGCCCAGCGCATTCGCCTCGATCACCTGGGCGCTGCTGTTCATCTCGCCCGGCTGGATCTTCGGTGCCTCGATGGACGTGGTCAGCGCCATCGCCGGGCGGCTGACCATGGTGATGCTGATCCTGGTGGCGATCCTGCTCGCCATGTACTGGCTGGTCGACACCGCCTACGGCTATTTCGCGCCGCGCGCCTCGGGCTATCTGGAGCGCATCCTGGCCTGGTCGCGCCGGCATCCGCTGATGGGCCGGCTGTCCTCGGCGCTGATCGATCCCAAGCAGCCGGAATCGGCCTCGCTGGCCCTGCTCGGACTGGGGCTGATGGCCGCTTCGGCGGGGCTGATCTGGCTGCTGTTCGATGTCGTCGGCGATGGCGAGCCGCTGCGCTTGGACCTCGCCGTGCACCACGCCATGCTCGGCCTGCGCACGCCGTTTGCCGATCATCTGATGGCCGGCTTTTCGACCCTGGGCGACTGGGCCAGCCTCGGCCCGGCCTGCCTGGCGGTGTTCGGCTGGCTGCTGTGGCGACGGCGCTTCAGCGCCGCCGGGCACTGGATCGCGGCAATCGGCTTCGGGGCTCTGGCCACCGAACTGATGGGCCGCCTGCTCGACGTGCCGCGCCCGCCGGCCGGCGTCGCCGTCGCCGGATTCAGCTTTCCCTCGGCCGAAGTCACCCGCGCGGTGCTGGTCTATGGCTTCTTCGCCGTGTTGATCGCCCGCGAACTGCCCGGCCGGCGACGCGCCTGGCCGTATGCCGCCGCCGCCTTCCTGGTCACCCTGCTGGCCTTCTCGCGGCTGTATTTCGGTGCCCACTGGATCAGCGACGTACTGGCCGGCCTGCTGCTCGGCATGAGCTGGGTGACCCTGCTCGGCATCGCCTATCGTGGCCGCATCCGCCGCTCGTTCTGGATGCGCCCGCTGGCCCTGCTGTTCTATTCCATGCTGATACTGGCCGGCAGCTTCAACGTCTGGCGCAACGGCGAGCAGGCGCTGGCCGCCTTCGAGCCGCCGCGCACGATCCGACAGATCGCCATCGACGACTGGTGGCGGCACGACTGGCAGACCCTGGACGCCACCCGCAACGATGTCAGCTCGGCCCGCGCCTGGCCGCTGAACCTGCAATATGCCGGATCGCTCGGTGCCCTGCGCCACGCCCTCATCGATGACGGCTGGAAGGAGATTCCGCCGCCGGACTGGGAAGCCCTGTTGCGCAGCCTGGACCCGGACACCCGCGCCAGCGACCTCGCACCGATGGCCGCCATCCACGCCGGCCGCCGCGAAGTGCTGCTGCTGGTGCGCGACACCGACGAGGAAAACGAACGCCTGATGCTGCGCCTGTGGCCGGCCGACGTCGCCCTGCAACCGGCCGGCCCGCCGCTGTGGTACGGCGTCGTCGCACGGATGCGCTTCACCGACCGCCTGCACCTGCTGCGTCTGTGGCGCTATGGCGGTGACGCCGACATGACCTCGCAACTGCTGCAAAGCCACCTGCCCGGCTGGCCCGGCCGCCGCGTGCGCCGCGAAGGCGACCGCCCGGAAGTGCTGCTGCTGCGCGAGCCCTGAAGCCGACTTTGCCGTCGACGAATCGGCTCAGGAGTCCGTCGCCGGCACCTTGCTCGCCTTGACCAGCGGCAACAGTCGAAAGCCGACCCAGGCAAGGATGAAGGCCAGCCCCAGGTTCACCAGGTTGAAGAACGCATAGGGCAGATAGTCCAGCGTGGCGACGCCCAGGGTGGCGGCCATGAACGCGCCGCAGGTGTTCCAGGGGATCAGCGGCGAGGTGATGGTGCCGCCGTCCTCCAGCGCCCGCGACAGGTTCAGCGGCGACAGCCCGCGACGCTCGTACTCGGACTGGAACAATTTGCCGGGCAGGACCAGCGACATGTATTGATCGGCGGTGACGATATTGGTCCCGACTGCAGTGACCAGGGTCGACACCACCAGCGCGCGCGCCGAATGGACCACCGACAACAGGCCGCGGATCAATCGCTCGAGCAGACCGACCCGCTCCATCACCGCGCCGAAGCACATCGCGCAGATCACCAGCCAGGCGGTGTTGAGCATGCTCGCCATGCCGCCGCGGGTCAGCAGATCGTCGGCACCGGCGTTGCCGGTTTCGACCTGGTAGCCGCCGAACAGCGCGCTCCAGGCCCCGGCCAGCAGCGCCATCGGCCGCGACAGCGCCTCGTTGTCGGCCAGCGCGACCACTGCCTCGGGCTGGAAGATCACGCCGAACACGGCACCGAGCAGGGCACCGATCAGGATCGTCGGATAGGCCGGAAAGCGGACAAAGGCCAGGGTGAACACCACCACCATCGGCAGCAGCAGATGCCAGCCGAGATTGAAACGCGATTGCAGCACCGCCGGCAGCTCGCCGAACGCCGCGCCATCGCCGCGCCCGCCGCCGTCGCCGGCACCGATCAGGGCGAACATCACCAGGGCGATGGCGAGGCTGGGTGCCGTGGTCCAGACCAGGTTGCGGATATGCGCGAACAGTTCGGCACCGGACACCGCCGGGGCAAGGATGGTGGTATCCGACAACGGCGAAATCTTGTCGCCGAAATAGGCCCCGGAAATGATCGCCCCGGCGGTGATCGGCAAGGACATCTCCATGCCCTGGGCGACGCCGATCAGCGCCACGCCCAAGGTGCCGGCCACCGTCCAGGAACTGCCGATCACCAGCGCCGCGATGGCGGTGATCAGGCACACCGCCGGGTAGAAATACGAGGGATGCAGCAGTTCCATGCCGTAGACGATCAGCGTCGGCACCGTGCCGCAGAGGATCCACGTACCGATCAGCGCGCCGACCGCCAGCAGGATCAGGATCGGCGTCACCGCCACCGCCAGCCCGGCGACCATGCTGTCCTGGATCTGCTCCCATTTCAGCCCGTTGCGGATGCCGACCAGGGAGGCCACGGCGGCGGCCAGCAGCAGGGCCACCTGGCTGGCACCGTACACCGCGTCATCGGCGAACAGGTAGACGGCGAGGATCAGCAGGACGACCAGCACGGCAAGCGGCGTCAGCGCCTGCAGCAGGGAGGGTTGGCGGGGCGAGGCGTGGGTCATGGCGAGACTCGGGTCGCAGACGGAATCAATGCCGCGCAGCCGGCGGCGCAATCGCCTGGAGCCGGCCGCGCCGGGCCGGCTCCGCGGGCGGCGGCGATCAGCGTTTGCGCAACTTGCTGTGACGGTAGCCGTAGCCGAAGTAGATCACCTGGCCGAGCAGCGTCCACAGCACGAAGATCACCCAGTGCTCGACGAACGACTGCATGAACAGGAACAGGCAGGAGACCACGCCCAGCGGGCAGATCAGCAGGAAGAACGGAACCCGGAACGGACGCGGGATCTCCGGCCGGGTGAAGCGCAGCACGAGCACGCCGAGACAGACCGTGGCGAAGGCGATCAGGGTGCCCATCGAGACCAGCTCGCCGAGCACGCTCAGCGGCATGAGGCCCGCCAGCAGGCAGGCCACCACGCCGACGATGATGGTGCCGACGTAGGGCGTCTGGTGCTTGCGGTGGACCCTGCCGAACAGGCGCGGCAACAGGCCGTCGCGCGACATCGAATAGAAGATGCGCGGCTGCGCCATCAGCATCACCAGGATCACCGACGACAGGCCGGCAATGGCACCGATTTCCACCGCCGTCTTCAGCCACTCCAGGTTGGCCGAGGGATCCGCGCGCATGGCCAGTTCCAGCGCCGTGGCGACCGGCTTGGCGGTGTCCAGTTCGCGATACGGCGCGATGCCGACCAGCACTGCGCAGACGGCGATGTAGATCAGCGTGCAGGCGACCAGCGAGCCGAGGATGCCGATCGGCATGTCGCGCTGCGGATTCTTCGCCTCGCCGGCGGCGGTGGAGACGGCATCGAAGCCGATGTAGGCGAAGAACACGATGGTCGCGGCGCGGAACACGCCCTCCATGCCGAAGCGGCCGGGGCCTTCGTTCGCGGGGATGAACGGGGTGAAGTTGGCCGGATCGATGTACTGCACGCCGAAGCCGAGGAAGGCGGCGATGACCGCCACCTTGATCGCCACCACGATGGCGTTGGCGAATGCCGACTGGGTGATGCCGACGTAGCACAGGCCGCTGACCGCCGCCACGATGAGCACCGCCGGCAGGTTGATGATGCCGGCGGTGCGGACGAAGTCGGAGCCGTCCCAGGTGATCGGCGCTGTCGCCAGTTCGGCCGGAAACGGGATGCCCAGGGTAGTGGTCAAAAAGCTGACCAGATAGCCCGACCAGCCAACCGCCACCGTGCTCGATGCGAACAGGTATTCCAGCACCAGGCACCAGCCGATGAACCAGGCGACGTACTCGCCCAGGGTGGCGTAGGAGTACGAATAGGCGCTGCCGGAGACCGGCATCATCGCCGAGAACTCGGCGTAACACAGGCCGGCGAAGGCGCAGGCGAGGCCGGCCAGGACAAAGCTCAGCATGATCGCCGGACCAGCGTGGTTGGCGGCGGCCTGGCCGGTCAGCACAAAGATGCCGGCACCGATCACCGCGCCCACGCCCAGCAGCACCAGATGGCGCGCGGTCAGCGTGCGCTTGAGGGTGGCCTCGCCCTCAAGGCTGCCCTCGACCGGCTCGCCGGCGTCGACATGCGGTGCCGGTTCGACCGGCTTGGTCATCAACAGATTCCTGATCATGGTCGCATGCTCCCCCGGATGGTCGAGACGGATGAAATGTCGGTGCAGCCTTGCATGGATCGCTCCCCTCGTTGGCGATGGACGATGGCGGTCGCGTCAGACCGGTCGGTAATGGTCGGCCTCACGGTAACGCCGGGCGTACAGACCGAACACGCCGGCCGCAACCAGCGCGAAAGCGGCGAAGAAGAACATCAAAAAGGCCGTTTCGCTGAGCCCGGTACTGGCGATGTTCGTCGTCACCGTCTGGTTGCGAACCGCTGCGTTGGCCAGCAGCACCCACAGGTTGCCGATGGTGGTGGTCAGGTTCCAGAAGCTCATGATCACGCCCTTCATCGCCTGCGGCGCCTGGCTATAGGCGAACTCCAGGCCGGTGGCCGATACCAGCACCTCGCCGAAGGTCAGAAGCGCATAAGGCAGTACCTGCCAGACGATCGACATCGCCTCGCCGCCGTCCATCATCACCTGGAACGCACCCACCGCGATCCACGCCAGACCGCTGAAGGCGATGCCCGCAGTCATACGCCGCAGCGCCGTCGGCGCGAAGCCCAACCGCTTGAGCCACGGATACAGCACCAGGTTGTTGAAGGGGATCAGGATCATCACCAGCGCCGGGTTCAGCGCCTGCATCTGCGCCGGCTGGAACCAGCCCGGCTTGGTCATTTCCGCGCCCTGGATCACCCAGGTCGAGGCCTTCTGGTCGAACAGCGAGAAGAACGGCGTGGTCAGGGCGAAGATCACCAACAGGCGCAGCACGCTGCGCACGCCCTCAACCGCCACTTCCGGATGCACGCCGCGGGCGCGGTCGAGTTGCATCCAGGTGCCGACGCCGGCACCGACCAGGAAGATCACCAGTGCCAGGCACAGCGTGATGACGATGCCGAACGCATTCCAGCCCATCAGCGGTGCCAGCAGCGCGTGGGCGATCACGCCCAGCGCCAGCACCACCGAACCCAACGCCAGCCACAGACCGGGCCGCGACTGCCCCGGCGCCGCGCTGAGCAGCGCCGTGCGCGCCACGCGGGTGAAGGAATCGGGGTCTTTCGGCGGCAACGGCGCGAACACGTAATGCTTGCGCCCGGCCCAGAACACCGCCGTGGCGATGAACATCAGGATGCCGGGGATGCCGAAGGCGACGCTGGCTCCGAACTTGACCAGGAAGATCGGCATCAGCAGCGAGGCGAACAGCGAGCCGAAGTTGATGATCCAGTAGAAGGCGTCGAAGACGATCTTCGCCAGATGCTTGTTGGACTGGTCGAACTGGTCGCCCATGAACGAGGCGACCAGCGGCTTGATCCCGCCGGCCCCCAGCGCGATCAGCCCGAGGCCAGTGAAGAAGCCGGCCCGGCTGTGCTCGAACATCGCCAGACAGGCGTGCCCGGCACAGTAGATCAGGCTGAACCAGAGGATGGTGTGGTACTTGCCGAAGAAGCGGTCGGCCAGCCAGCCGCCCAGCAACGGGAAGAAATACACCCCGATCATGAAGGTGTGCAGGATGTCCTTGGCCGCCGCATCGCGGACCGCGCCCTGCTCCAGATGTTGCAGCAGCAACGAAGTGATCAGGAACGGAATCAGGATGTTGCGCATGCCGTAGAAGCTGAAGCGCTCGCATCCCTCGTTGCCGATGATGAAGCCGATCTGCCGCGGCATGCGGCCGGCCTGCTGTGTTGCCATGCGTCCCCCCGGACGTCTTCCATCCCCAATCGGACGCGGAAGGCTAGCGTACTCCGCCGTTCCCGTCACGAACGCAAGCCCCCGGCGAACGGCGGGCGACCCGCATCCGGCTCCGCCCGCCGCCCACTGCTCGGCCGGCAACGCATCCCGTATACTCCGCACCCCGCGCCGAAGTGGCGGAATCGGTAGACGCAGCGGACTCAAAATCCGCCGCCCTTAAAAGCGTGAGGGTTCGAGTCCCTCCTTCGGCACCACGGTTTTCTCGCGCGAATCGCGCAGGCGAGCAATCGGCATCAAGAACCGGCCATCGAGTTGATCGCAGCCAAGTGGCCGGTGCTCTGCCGGCATTCTGCCCTTTCTTGAGTGCAATGATTGCACTTATGATGCGTCACGCCGACAATAGTCCGCCTCGCGCAATCGACCATCACGATGTACGCCGCCGATCATCTGCCGCCGCACTTCCACGTGCGGATGCGCGATGGGCGCGAAGCGCTGGTCGAGATCGACACTCTGGCCATCCTTTCCAGCACGCTGCGCAGCCGGGAACTGGCAGAAGCGCTGGACTGGGCCATCCTGAACAACGCCACCCTGGCCGCAAAGTGGCGGGAGCTGAACCCATGACACAACCACAATTCCTGATCACCCATGTAGCCGCCCGCCAGGCCGGTCTGCTTGAGCTGACCTTTGCCGACGGGTTCTCCGGCACAGCCGATCTGACCGAGGCAATCGACCGCCACCCGGTGCTGAAGCCCCTGCGCGACCAGCGCATCTTTGCCCGCGTCGGCCTTGACGAATGGCATCGTGGCGTGCTGTTTGCCGACGACGACGCGCTGACGCTTGCCAGCGACAATCTTCGCGCACTCATCATCGAGCAGGCCGGCGACACTTCGCACAGCCAGGTGATCGCCTGGATGAGTCGACATGGGTTGACACTGGAATCGGCCGCACAGGCGCTCGGTATCAGCCGCCGGATGCTGGCGTACTACCGCAGCGGTGAGAAGTCGATTCCGAAAACCGTTGGGCTGGCGATGCTGGGCTGGGAAGTGCAGCAAACGGCAGCGGCATGACGAGTGCCGCCAAAGTCTCTCCGGCGACCTGCCAAAACGCTTGGATGATGGTGGAAAAGTGAGCCGCAAGCCATTGATCCCAAAACGTTTTCAAATCTCATCACGGCCCCCGGCCGGCAACTGCCAGCGGACTGCCAGGCCGTCGCGTCGTGCGCTGGGCGTGCTGTCGGTGCTGCTGTCACTTCTGTGCGCCTCGGCGACGGCGGGCACGTTGCCGGCAGAGGTGCACGACAAACTGGCGCGCGACGGCCAGGTTGAAGTGCTGATCCGCGCCAGCGCGCCGTCTGCGCGGCCGGTGGCGATGGCCGATGCCGACTTCGTCGCCCGGGTCACGGCAGCCGCTTCGCAGTTGCGCAGGCATTCCGCTGCCAACCAGTCCGCCCTGCTCGCCCGGCTGTCCGCGCTGGGCGTCGTGCATCGGCACTACTGGCTGGTCGATGCCGTCTGGGCGCGCCTCGACGCCGGGCAACTGGAGCAGGTCGCGCGCCTGCCGGGCGTCGGCGAAATCATCCTCGACGCCCGCCTGCCGATGCGTCTGCCGCCGCCCGTGCCGACCCACGCCAAGGCCGCACGGGCCGTCGAATGGGGTGTGCAGCGGATCGGCGCGCCGGCCGCCTGGGCGCGCGGCCATTTCGGCCAGGGCGTGGTGATCGCCGGCCAGGACACCGGCTACGAATGGAGCCACCCGGCCCTGCGCAACAGCTATCGCGGCTGGAACAACGGCAGCGCCAACCATGATTACCACTGGCGCGACGCCGTCCACGCGCTGATCGGCGGCGGCAGCAATCCCTGCGGCGTCAATGCACCCGCGCCCTGCGACGACCACAACCACGGCACCCACACCATGGGCACGATGGTTGGCGACGATGGTGCCGGCAACCAGATCGGCATCGCCCCGCAGGCGCGCTGGATCGCCTGCCGCAACATGGAGCGCGGCAACGGCACGGTGGCCATGTACCTGGAATGCATGCAGTGGTTCCTCGCCCCCACCGACCTCGCCGGCAACAATCCGGACCCCGGCAAGGCCCCGCACATCATCAACAATTCCTGGGGCTGCCCGCCGTCGGAGGGCTGCACCGATGTCGGCATCCTGCGCGATGCCGTCGATGCCCTGCGCGCCGCCGGGATCCTGATGGTGGTCTCCGCCGGCAACAGCGGGCCGAACTGCAGCAGCATCGACACCGCGCCGGCTCCCTACGCATCCAGCTTCAGCGTCGCCGCCAGCCAGAACAACGATGCTATCGCCGCCTTTTCCAGTCGCGGCCCCGGCAACGATGGCGGCGTGCTGCGGATGAAACCGGACATCACCGCGCCCGGCGTCGGCATCCGCTCCAGCATTCGCGGCGGCGGATACGGCAACTCCAGCGGCACCAGCATGGCCGGCCCGCACGTCGCCGGGGCCGCCGCCCTGCTGATGAGCGCCGACCCCCGCCTCAAGGGCCATCCCGACCGCGTCGAAGCCCTGTTGCGCAGCACCGCCCGGCCGCTGACCAGTGCGCAGAGCTGCGGTGCCTTCCCCGGCAATCTGATCCCCAACGCCGTGTTCGGCCACGGCCTGCTCGATGTCGAAGCCGCCCTCGACCGGCTTCTGCCGCTGTTCCGCGACGGCTTCGAGGCGGAACCATCCGCCCGCAAGCAGGCACACGGCGTCAGCGCCAGCAAAGGCCCGGCCGCAGCTTCGTAGTCAAGCGACGAAGCCCCTCTTCCGCCGGTGCCGAACAGGGCTTGCCGGGCGGCATGGCCGCGAGATCGTGAACGTCGTCGCGGATCAGCCGCATGCGGCGGGGTGCGGCATCGCTTGCCGGCTACGCCATGATCGCGGCGGCGTCAGATTTTGGTCAGCAGTTTGACGACGCTGGAAAAGTCGAGGCCACCGTGGCCGCGCTGGCTGTTGAGGGCATACAGGTTGCGGGCGAGTTCTCCCAGCGGGATCGGACTGCCGACACCCATGGCGGCTTCGGCGGCGAGGCCGAGGTCCTTGAGCATCAGGTCGTTGCCGAATCCGCCGCTGTAGCCGCGCGAGGCGGGGGCGTTCTCCAGCACACCGGGCCAGGGGTTGCAGACTTCGGTGGCCCAACTGCGGCTGGTGCTGACCGCCATCATCTGCGACAGGGTGGCGGGATCGAGGCCGTGGGCAGTGCCGAGGGCGATGGCTTCGCCGGTGGCGGCCATGATGACGCCCAGCGCCATGTTGTTGCACAGCTTGGCCACCTGGCCGGCACCGGGGCCGCCCATGTGGAAGATGTTGCGACCCATCGCCTGGAGGATCGGCCGGGCGCGTTCGAGGGCCTCGGACGGTCCGCCGACGATGAAGGTGAGCGTGCCGGCGGCTGCGCCGGCGGTACCGCCGGAAACGGGCGCATCGATCATCGCCAAACCACGCGCGGCGGCGGCTTCGGCGACCTTCTTTGCCGTGGCCGGGGCGATGGTGCTGGAGTCGATCAGCAGCGCGCCGTCGGGGATCGCCGGCAGCAACCCGTTCTCGCCCAGGTACAGCCCTTCGACGTGGCGGCTGGCCGGCAGCATGCTGATGACGATGTCGGCATCGCGCACCGCGTCGGCGGCGCTGGCGGCGGCCGTGGCACCGGCCTGGACGGCGGCGTCGACGGCGGCGGGAACGAGGTCGAACACGTGCAGGGCGTGGCCGGCCTTGAGCAGGTTGGTGGCCATCGGTCCGCCCATGTTGCCCAGGCCGATGAAGGCGATGTGGCTCATGCGGAAGTCTCCTGATCGGTGCCGAGATCGGCCAGCGGATGCTGCCCGGTCGGCCATTGCGGCGCGATGAAGAAGGAGTCGGCGAAGGCGCTGTCGGCCTCGGCCAGGGTGGCCGGACGCCAGCACGGATTGCGGTCCTTGTCGATCAACAGGGCGCGGATGCCTTCGGCGAAATCGCCGTGCGCGGCGCAATGCAGGGCGACGATGTATTCCAGCCGGAAGGCATCGGCCAGCGACAGCGAGGCGGCGCGGCGCTGCAATTCGAAACCCAGCCGGGCCGAGCCGGGCGAGCCAGCGGCCAGGGTTTTCTGCGCGGCGGCCAGCCACGGGTCCTCGCCGGCGTCCAGGGCGTGGATGGCGGCGACCATGGCGTCGAGATCCTCGTGCGCGCCGATTGTCGCGATGGCTTCGGCGTGGCGTTGCAGCGGGCCGGGTGCGCTGGGCTGGGCGAAGCCGGCGAGCAGGGTGTCGAGATGGGCGTGGTTGCCCTTGGCATCGCCGGACCAGCGCTCGGCGAGGATGGCGTCGAACACCGCCTGACGGCTGTCCTCGCGCAGGCACTCGTCGGCGAGGCCGGCGTGGATGGCGTCATCCATGCCCAGCGGCGCGCCGGTCAGGGCGAGGAACAGGCCGGCGCGCTGCGGCACGCGATCCAGCAGCCAGCTTCCGCCGACATCGGGGAACAGGCCGACACTGATTTCCGGAAAGGCCAGCCGCGAGCGCTCGGTGACGATGCGATGGCTGGCACCGGACATCAGGCCGATGCCGCCGCCCATGACGATGCCATGGCCCCAGCACAGGATCGGCTTGGCGTAGGCGTGGATGCGGTGGTCGAGGCGGTATTCCACCTCGAAGAACTCGGCGGCGTAGGCATTGGCCAGCACGTCGTCCGCATCGCGATGTTCCAGCATGCTGTGGTACAGCGAGTGCAGGTCGCCGCCGGCGCAGAACGCCTTGTCGCCGGCACCTTGCAGCACGACGAGGGCGATGCCGTCGTCGGCCGCCCATTCGACCAGTTTGGCGTCCAGTTGTCGGGCCATCGCCAGCGACAGTCCGTTCAGCGTCTTCGGGCTGTTCAGCGTGGCGAAGCCGATCCGCGCGCCATTGGCGGCGGCGCGCTCCTCGAACAGCACCAGCGGCTCGTCGGTTGTCCCGCTCATGCGTTCTTCCATTGTGCTGCGCGCTTTTCCAGAAACGCGTTGACGCCTTCCTTCTGGTCGGCGCTGTCGAACAGGTCGACAAACAGTTCGCGCTCGTTGACCAGGGTGGCGGCATGGGTCTGCTGGCGGGTGGCCTGGATCAGCGTCTTGCAGGCGGCGACGCTGACCGGGCTCTGCCTGGCGGCCTTGGCGGCCCACTCGATGGCGCGTGCCTTGCCCTCGCCCTTGGCCACCACTTCTTCCACCACGCCGATGCGCAGCGCGGTGGCGGCGTCGATGCGCTCGCCGAGCAGGATCATCCGCTTGGCCCAGCCCTCGCCGGCGAGGCGGGTCAGGTTCTGCGTGCCGCCGGCGCAGGGCAACAGGCCGACGCTGGCCTCGGGCAGTGCCATCTGCGCGTGTTCCTCGGCGATGCGCAGGTCGCAGGCCAGGGCGCATTCCAGTCCGCCGCCCATCGCATAGCCGTTGATCGCCGCGATGCTGACGCCACGGAAGGCCGACAGCGCCTCGAATGCCTCGCCGAAGCGCCGCGCCGCCTCGCGCGCCTGGGCGCGGTCGCCATCGGCGAACTGCTTGAGGTCGGCCCCGGCGGAGAAGAACTTCTCGCCCTCGCCGGTGATGACCAGGGCGTAGATGTCGCGGTCGGCGTTGAGCTGGCCGACCAGGTCGCGCAGGGCGGCCAGGCTGTGCACGGTCCAGGTGTGCGCCGGCGGGTTGCTCAGGGTGACGACGGCGGTGTGGCCATCGATGGCCAGCTTCAGGCCGGGCCAGTCACGATCCTTGTACGGGGTCATCGCAGGTCCTCGTCGGTGTTCAGCAGGTGGCGCGCGATGATCACGCGCATGATCTCGTTGGTGCCTTCCAGAATCTGGTGGACGCGGCTGTCGCGCAGCAGGCGTTCGACCGGATACTCGCGGATGTAGCCGTAGCCGCCGTGCAGTTGCATGGCCTCGTTGCAGATGGCGAAACCGGCGTCGGTGGCGAAGCGCTTGGCCATCGCGCACCAGACGCTGGCGTCGCGGCTGCCGGCGTCCAGCCGCCGCGCCGCGCCGTGCACCATCTGCCGCGCGGCGACCAATTGCGTGGCCATGTCGGCGAGGCGGAATTGCAGGGCCTGGAACTCGGCCAGTTTCCTGCCGAACTGGCTGCGCTCGCCCATGTAGCGGCGGGCGGCATCCAGCGCGCCCTGCGCCGCGCCCAGCGAGCAGGCGGCGATGTTGATGCGACCGCCGTCGAGGCCCTTCATGGCGATCTTGAAGCCCTCGCCCTCGTTGCCGAGCAGATGATCGGCCGGGATGCGCACGCCGCTGAAGCTGATGGTGCGGGTGGGCTGGCTGTTCCAGCCCATCTTTTCTTCCTTTTTGCCGTATTCGATGCCCGCCGTGTCGGCCGGCACGGCGAAGGCGCTGATGCCCTTCGGGCCATCGCTGCCGGTGCGCGCCATGACGATCAGCAGGTCGGTGCTGCCGGCGCCGGAAATGAACGCCTTGCTGCCGTCGAGGACGTAGCTGTCGCCGTCGCGCACGGCGCGGGTCTTCAGCGAGCCGGCATCGGAGCCGGATCCGGGTTCGGTCAGGCAGTACGAGCCAAGCTTTTCGCCCGCCGCCATCGCCGCCGCCCAGCGCTCGCGGAGCGCCGGCGTCGCCCAGCCGGCCAGCATCCAGGTGGTCATGTTGTGGATGGTGAGGTAGGCGGTGGTGGATGGATCGGCGGCGGCCAGTTCCTCGAACACCAGGGCGGCGTCGAGCCGCGACAGGCCAAGCCCGCCGGCCGATTCCGGCGTGTACAGGCCACAGAAGCCGAGTTCGCCGGCCTTGCCGATGGTCTCGGCCGGGAAAAAGCCCTCGGCATCCCAGCGCGCGGCGTGCGGGGCCAGCTCGGCGGCGGCGAAGTCGCGCGCGGCGTCACGGAAGGCGATCTGCTCCTCGCTCAGACCGAAATCGCCGCCGTGGCCGCCCACTGTCGATGCGCTCACTTCAGGCTGATCGTGGTGTTGACGCCGTGGCCCAGTGTGGCGTCGTCGAACCAGCGCGCGGTGACCGTCTTGGTCTGCGTGTAGAAGGTGACGACCTGCTTGCCGTAGGGGCCGAGGTCGCCGAGCTTGGAGGCGCGCGAGCCGGTGAACGAGAACAGCGGCACCGGCACCGGGATCGGCAGGTTGATGCCGACCTGGCCGACGTCGATGTCCTCCTGGAACTTGCGCGCCGCCGCGCCGGACTGGGTGAACACTGCCGTGCCGTTGCCGTTGGGATTGGCGTTGACCAGGTCGATGGCCTCGTCCAGCGTGTCGGTATCGAGGATCACCAGCACCGGGCCGAAGATTTCCTCGTCGTAGATGCGCATGCCGGGTTTGACGCCGGAGAAGATGGTCGGGCCGACGAAATTGCCCTGCTCGAAGCCCGGCACGGACGGGTTGCGGCCATCCAGTTCCAGTCGCGCGCCCTCTTCCACGCCGGCGGCGATCAGCGACTCGATGCGGCCGCGCGCGGCGCAGGAAATCACCGGGCCGACATCGGTGCCGGACTCGGTGCCGGCATTGACCTTGAGCGTCCGCGACTTGGCGACCAGATCGGCGATCCATTCGCGCGCCTCGCCGACCAGCACCAGGGTGGAGGCCGCCATGCAGCGCTGGCCGGCCGCGCCGAAGGCGGCACCGACCACGGCGTTGAGGGTCTGCTCCTTGTTCGCATCGGGCAGCACGACGGCGTGGTTCTTCGCCCCCATCATGCACTGCACGCGCTTGCCGGCGAGGCTGGCGCGGTTGTAGACGTGGGTGCCGACCTTGGTCGAGCCGACGAAGGACACCGCCTTGATGTCGCGGTGGTCGCAGATCGCGTTGACCACCTCCGGGCCGCCGTGGACCACGTTCAGCACGCCCTGCGGGATGCCGGCTTCCAGCGCCAGTTCGACCAGACGCATGGTGACCATCGGATCCTGCTCGGAGGGCTTGAGCACGAAGGTGTTGCCGGTGGCAATCGCCATCGGAAACATCCACAGCGGAATCATCGCCGGGAAGTTGAACGGGGTGATGCCGGCGCAGACGCCCAGCGGCTGCAACAAGGTATAGGTATCGACGCCGTTGGCGACGTTGTTGGCCAACTCGCCCAGTTGCAGGTTGCCGATGGCGGCGGCGTGCTCGACCACTTCCAGGCCGCGGAACACGTCGCCCTCGGCGTCGGGCAGGGTCTTGCCCTGCTCGGCGGTCAGGATCGCCGCCAGTTCCTGGATGTTTTCGCGGATCAGCTGCTGGTATTTCAGGAAGATGCGGGCGCGGGTGCCGATCGGCGTCTTGCGCCAGCTCTTGAAGGCCTCCTTCGCGGCGGCGACGGCGGCGTCCACTTCGGCAGCGGTGGCAAACGGCACGCGCGCCAGCACCTGCTGCGTGGCCGGATTGACGACATCGCGCCATTCGCTGCTGGTCGATTCGACGAACTGGCCGTCGATCAGCAGCTTGACGGTGGGAATGGAGGTGTTCTGGCTCATGGGTCGCTCCCGGCAGGGTGATCGGCAAGGAAGACGGAACAGCACGCGCCGGGCAAGGCAAACACGGGCGCGTCGATTCCATCGACCGTCGTGACGGCAAGCAGCGTCGCGCGGCGCGCGCCCGTTGCCGTCTCCCGCGCGCCAGCGGCGTCGGGATTGCGGACGCGCCAGTTTAGGGGCCGCTCCAGAGGGCGACAAGTTGCGCCGCGACAAGTTGCGCCGCGACAAGTTGCGCCGCGACAAGTTGCGCCGCGACAAGTTGCGCCGCGACAAGGCGGCACCGCCGATGCAACGGCTGATCGGCCTCAGCGGTCGCCACCCTGCGCCCAGACCCGCAATGCGGCGCTGGCCCGCTCGGCCTCGTCGTGCAGGGTGGCGATGGCGGCGGGCAACGCCGGATCATCGGCCAGCTGTTCCACCTGTGTGGCGGCGGCGAGCAGACGGTCGGCACCGAGGCTGCCGGCGACGCTTTTCAGCGCATGGGCGGCCTCGCGCAGCGCGGCGGCGTCGCCGTCCGGCTGGTGGCAGATCGCCAGTCGACTGCGCAGCGTCGCCTCGAACTTGTCGACCAGGCTCAGCCGCAGTCCCGGTCGAAAGGCTTCCAGTTGGTCGATTTCCGCCAGCCGTTCGGAATCGAGGATCGGCGTCGGTGCGCCGGCATCAGCGCTCATGCGTCGATCGGCTTCTCAATGTCGGCGCGCAGCAGGCGGTAGCCGTGCTGGTAGATGCCGGCCAGCCGCCAGCCGTTCTCGCCGTTGAGGCCGAGGCGGCGACGCAGGCGGCTGACGTAGGTGTCGACGGTGCGCGTGTTGACATCCGGGCCGACCCGCCAGACCTGGCGCAGCAGGACTTCCCGGCTGACGATGCGGCCGTTGCGCTGGAACAGGAACAACAGCAGGTCGTACTCGCGCGAGGAAAGATTGACCGCTTCGCCGTGCAACAGCGCCTGGCGCTTTTCCAGATGGAACTCGAACGGCTCGTAGCTCTCGACCGGATCCCGGTTGAACACGGCGTTGCGACGCAGCACCGCCTGCACCCGCGCCACCAGTTCGGCAGCTCGCACCGGTTTGACCAGGTAATCGTCGGCACCGGCATTGAGACCCTCGACCACGCGCTCTTCCTCGCCGTGCGCGGTCAGGAAGATCACCGGCGGCGGCGCGACCTCGCTGGTGGTCAGCGAAACCAGGAAGTCGATGCCGCTCTCGCCCGGCAGTTGCCAGTCGAGCAGGATCAGGTCGACGGTCTCGCCGCCGCGACGGCGGAACTCCAGGGTCGAGCGGAAGCTGGAGACGAGGAACCCGGCGCGTTCGAGGATCGCCGTCACCAGTTCGACGTGGACGGGATCGTCCTCGATCAGGCCAATACTGATCATCGCTCGGCCATCGCTCCTCGATCCGTGCTTCTGCGCCAGTCCATACTTTGCCATATTCGTCCCGGTCCGTGACCGCCGCACCGCTGCGGCGGACTGCGTCCCTCCGCCTTCATCCCGATCCGAGCGCATGCCCGCCCCGAGTCTTGAGCGCCACCTCGACCGCCTCCTGCTGCGCACCCTGCGCTGGCCGCTGGTGGCGCTGCTGGTGCTGATCGGCGTGGCGCTGTTCGCCAGCGCGCTGCGCGATCACCAGCGCCGGCTGGACACTTTGGCGCACGCCCATGGTGGCATCGCGCAGGCCCGCATCGAGCATCGCCTGGCAAGCCATGCGCGCCTGCTGGCGGATTTCGATCAGCCGGATTGCGTCGACCAGGACTGCGCGGTGCTGTTCGATGCGGCGCTGCGGCTGGAGCCGTCGACGCTGGCGCTGCGCCTGCTCGACGGTGCCCGGGCGACGCGGGCGCAGTGGCGCGCGTCGCACATGGGCGCGGCAACGCCGTCATCGAGTGTTCTGATCGATGCCGACGCCTTCGCCCAGGCGCGGCGGGATCGCCGCGCGCGGATGTCCTTCCTGCATGATGGCGAAGCCGGCGGACGCTTGCTGCTGACCGTCCCGGCGCTGGACCCGCAGGGCGGATTCGCCGGCGCGCTGGAAATCGAACTGCCGGCCAGTCTGCTGTTCGCCGATCCGGGCAGCGATCGCCTGCCGCGCCTGGCCGGCGACGAACTGCGCATCCTCGATGGCGACGGCCACGTCGCGCCGGTACTGCCAGCGGCACGGTTTCCGCTCGCCGACGGGGCGCTGCCGCAGGGCTGGGCGGTCAGTGGACGGATGGCGCTGCCTTCGGGTTGGCAGGTCTGGGCGCGCCGGCCGGCCTGGTTGATCGGACGCGACATCCTGCCGGCGCTGGGCTGGCTGGCGCTGGCGCTGATCGCGCTGGGCGCCTTGATCGGCCGCGCGGCGCGCCGCGTCGGCATCGACGTGGCGACGCCGATCAATCAACTGGCCGATGCCTGCGCGACGCAGGATGGCGCGCAGCCGTCGCCGCCCGGCGCGCCGCCGTCGCCGTTCGAGGAGACCAACCAACTGCAAAGCGCGGTCGAACAGGTGCTGCTGCGCGCCGGCCGGCGGCTGGAGCAGGAGCAACAGAACGGCCGCGCGCTGGAAAGCGCCAACCAGCGCCTGTCCGAGCAACTGGACGCCAACGACGGCTATCTGGAAATGCAGACCCAGCGTTTGCAGGACGCGATGGCGGCGGCCTGGCAGGCGGCGGAAACCAAGAACCGCGTGCTGACCAATACCAGCCACGAGATCCGCACGCCTTTGAACGGCATCATCGGTGCCACCGAACTGCTGCTGCGCTCGCAACCGCTGGCCGATGCCCAGCGCGACCTGCTGCAACGCCAGCTCGACGCCGCCCAGGCTTTGCTGGTGCTGGTCGACGACATCCTGCACCTGGGCCGCGCCAGCAGCGGACTGGTGCTGCGGCCGGCAGGCTTCGACATCCTCGCCGAGGCGCGCCGGGTGCGCGACGCGCTGCGCTCGCTGGCCGACGAGCGCGGCCTGGCGCTGACGGTGCAGGCGGCGGCGGATTTCCACGCCTTCCGCGAGGGCGACCAGGCGCGCATCCGGCAGATTCTGATCGGCCTGGTCGGCAATGCGCTGAAGTTCACCGCGCAGGGCGGCGTCGATGTGCATCTGCAGGAGATCGACGCCGACCGCCTGCGCCTGCGCGTCAGCGACACCGGCATCGGCATCCCGGCCGATCAGTTGTCGCGGGTGTTCGAGCCGTTCTACCAGGTGCAGGGCAACACCGACCGCGAGTACGGCGGCACCGGGTTGGGCCTGGCCATCGTCGCCGAGATCGTCCGCGCGATGGATGGGCGGATCACGGTGGAAAGCGCGCCGGGCAACGGCACCACGTTCGACATCGAACTGCCGCTGCCACGCGCGCAGGCCCCGCAGCGCGCGGTCGACACCGACCCGCCGCCGCTCGCTGCGCTGCCTGCGGATGCGCTGCGCGCCCTGGTGGTCGACGACCTGGCGCTGAACCGCGAGCTGCTGGTCATGCAGGCAACCGCGCTGGGCGTGCCGGCGCAGGCGGCGGACAGCGGCGTGGCGGCGCTGCAATGCCTGGCCGACGACCCGTCCATCAATTTGCTGCTGCTGGACTGCCAGATGCCGGGCATGGACGGTTATGCCGCCAGCCGGGCGATCCGCGAGCGTTGGCCGCAACGCGCGCTGACCATCATCGCCGTCACCGCGCACGCCCGCGCCGACGAGCTGCAACGCTGCCTGCACGCCGGCATGGACGATTACCTCGCCAAACCGGTCACCCTGGCGGCGCTGCGCGACATCCTCGCCCGCCATGCCGGCGACCCGGCCTGAGGCGGTCGGCGCGCGTATCCTTGTCCGCCGCCTTCTTTCCCGCATCGTCCGTGCCCGCATCGCCCGCCCAACCACTGCAACGCTGGCTGCTGCCGCGCCTCGCCGCGGTCCTGCTCGCCTGCGCCGCCGTGGCGACCGCCGCCGCACTGGCCTGGGACTGGGCAACCGAGTCCTCCGACGAAGATCAGGCTCGCGCCGCCGTACAGACCGAGCTGGCGGCGCGCCGACAGCGGCTGGCCGAAGGCGTCGACCTGCTGGCCTGGCAACTGGCCGCGCAAACGACGGCCGCGCCCGCGCTGCCGGCGCGCGAGGACATCGACTGGATGCTCTGGCTGGACGCCGACCAGCAGCCGCTGGCGAACCGCAACGCGCCGGCGGACGCCGCCGCCGCGCTTGCCACGCTGTCGTCCGCCGATCAAAGGCATGACGGCCTGCTGTGGCTGGAACAGGGACCGAACCTGGTCGCGCTGGCCGCCGTGGCACCCTCGACGATGCGGCGCGGCACCCGCCTGCTCGCCGGTCAGCGTCTGGATGGCCGGCGACTGGCCGAACTGGGCCGCGACAGCGGCGTCGACTTCGCCCTTCGACCGCTGGCGGAAGCCGGCCGGGATCCGTGGCGCAGCGCCGACACGCTGGGCGTGGAGATCGTCATCGCCGACGATCCGCCCGGGCAACAGGGCGAGGCCATGCCTATCCTGCTCGCCGGCCTGCTGTTCGCCGGCCTGTCCCTGCTGGCGCTGTGCTGGCTGCCCGGTCGCCGCCCGTACGCCGGCCTCGCCCGGCTGGCGCGACTGGCAGCGCCGGGAAACGGCGAGCGCCAGGCCGAGTGGACGCCGACCGGCATCGCCGAACTGGACCTTCTCGGACAACGTCTGTCGGCGCTCGCTGCCGAAGCCGGCAACCAGCGCCACGCCCTGGATTACGTCGCCAACCACGACGCGCTGACCGGGCTCGGCAACCGCCGCTACCTGCTCGAACGGCTGGCGCAGGCGCTCAATCGCCTGCCCGGCCAGCCGCAGGCGCGCGCCAGCCTGCTGCTGCTCGACCTGCGCGGCATCGGCGCGATCAACGACGGCCTCGGCCACGCCACCGGCGACGCCGCGCTGTGCGAGGCGACACGGCGGTTGCGGGCAACGCGCGTCGACGGCCACCCGCTGGCGCGGATCGGCGGCAACACCTTTGCCGCCCTGCTGCATGGACAGGACATCGACGCCGCCGCGCGCAGCTTCGCGGCGTTCCGCGCGGCGCTGTCCGAGCCGCTGTCGCTGGATGGCCGCAGCCTGCACCTGGACACCTTCGGCGGCGCGGCGGAAGGTGCGGCGGGCATGTCGGCCAACGACTGGATCCGCCGTGCCGACATCGCCCTGCGCGCGGCAAGGGAACAGCCGCGCAGCCATTTCGCCGATTTCCAGCCGGCCCGACAGGCCGACGCCGCGCGCCGGCTGCGCCAGGCCGATGCGCTGACCCGTGGCGATGTCGCGGTCGTCTTCCAGCCGCTGGTCGACGGCGGCAATGGCCGGGCGCTGGGCATCGAGGCGCTGGCGCGCTGGAGTTTCCACGGCGAGCCGGCCGCGCCGGAGGAGTTCCTCGACATCGCCGTGCGCAGCGGCATGCTGGCGACGCTGGCCCCGGCGATCATGCAGGCCGCCTGTGCCGCCCTCGCCCGCCTGCGCGAGCGCCATCCCGGCCTGCGCTGCGGCCTCAATCTGTCGCTGCCGCAACTGCTCGCCCACGACATCGCGGCCGAACTCGACGCCGCGCTGGACGCCGCCGGGCTGCCGGCGCAGGCGCTGTGGCTGGAATTGCCGGCCACCGCCTTGGACCTGCCGGCAGACGCCCTCGTCGCGCTGCACCATCTGGCCGAACGCGGCGTCGAATTGTGGCTGGACGAAGTCGGCGCGGTGCCGCTGGCGCTGGCCGCCCTGCCCGGCTTTCCCGCCCGCGCGCTGAAGATCGACGCCGCACTGACGCAGGCGCTGGATCGCGGCGAGGAACGCGTGCTGCGCCATCTGCACCGCCTGGGCCGGGATCTCGGTCTGCACGTGGTCGCCACCGGCGTGGAGAGCGACAGCCAGCGGCAACGCCTGTGCGCCATCGGCTGCCCGGCCATGCAGGGCCTGCTGTTTGCCGAACCGATGACTGAAGCATCGCTCGCTGCCTGGCTGGAACACCGCGTCGTCCGCGCATGAGCGCGCTACACTGGTCGGCATGGTCACGCTCCCCTTTTCCGCCAGCCGCTTCCACGACTGCGCCCGCCAGTTGATCGACATCACCCGCGGGCTGTCGGCGCGCGGCTGGACGCCGGCCACCAGCAGCAACTTCTCGATGCGGCTGGATGCGCAGCACGCCATCGTCACCGTGTCCGGCCGCGACAAGGGCCGGCTGACCGAAAACGACTTCATGGCAGTGGACATGAAGGGCCACGGCGTCGCCACCGAGCAGCGTCCCTCGGCGGAAACCTTGTTGCACACGCAGGTCTATCGCCGCCGGCCGGAAGTCGGCTGCGTACTGCACACGCATTCGCAGGCGCAGACCGTCGCCTCCCTGCTGCATCAGCCGGACGGCCGCCTGCATCTGGCCGACTACGAACTGCTGAAGGCGCTGGCCGGCAACCTCACCCACGAGACCGCACTCGACCTGCCGGTGCTGGCCAACTCGCAGGACATGGACGAACTGGCACAGCCGGTGGAGCGCCTGCTCGACGGCGACTGCTGGGGCTACCTGATCGCCGGCCACGGTCTGTACACCTGGGGTCGCGACGGCGACGAAGCCCTGCGCCACCTGGAGGCGCTGGAGTTCATGATCGGCTGCGAACTTGAATTGCGCCGCCTGCGCGGCCATTGATCCCTCCCCTTCCCTTCATCCGACGAGGTCGACCGCCGCCATGAGCCGACTGCGCATCCTTGCCGAACACGCCCCCGACCAGCCCCTGCTCGATACCCGCGAGCACGCCCTGATCGCCGAACGGCTGGGCGAAATCGGCGTGCGTTTCGAGCGCTGGCAGGCCAACGCCGAACTGCCGGAAGGCGCCAGCCAGGAACAGACCCTGGCCGCCTATCGCGAAGACATCGACCGCCTGATGCGCGAGGGCGGCTATCGCAGCGTCGACGTGGTCAGCCTGCATCCACAGCACCCCGACCGCGAAGCGCTGCGCCGCAAATTCCTCGACGAACACACGCACAACGAGGACGAAGTGCGCTTCTTCGTCGCCGGCTCCGGCCTGTTCACCCTGCACATCGATGACCGCGTGTTCGAAGTGCTGTGCGAGCGCGGCGACCTGATCGCCGTGCCCGACGGCACCCGGCACTGGTTCGACATGGGGCCGGAACCGTTCTTCATCGCCATCCGCATCTTCGGCAATCCCGACGGCTGGGTGGCGCGCTTCACCGGCGAGCCGATCGCCGAACGCTTCTCGCGCTTCGACGCCGTTGCCGGCACGGTCGCGGCATGAGCGTGATCCTCACCGACATCGAAGGCACCACCAGCAGCATCGGCTTCGTCAAGGACGTGCTGTTTCCGTATGCCCGGCGCACTCTGCCGGCCTTCGTGCAGAAACATCGCGATGACCCGGAAGTGCGCCACTGGCTGGACCGCGCCGCGCTGGAAATCGGCGGTGCCACCTCGGACAGCGCCGTGGTCGCCATCCTCCAGCAGTGGATCGACGAGGACCGCAAGGACACCGCGCTGAAGGCACTGCAAGGACTGATCTGGCAGCAGGGCTACGCCGGCGACGACTTCCGCGCCCACATCTACGCCGACGCCGCCGAGGCGCTGACCCGCTGGGACGCGCAAGGCCACGAGCTGTACGTCTATTCCTCAGGCTCGGCCCCGGCGCAGAAGCTGTTCTTCGGCCACACCGAGGCCGGCAACCTGCTGCACCTGTTCAGCGGTTTCTTCGATACCGAAATCGGCCCCAAGCGACAGGCCGACAGCTATCGCGGCATCGTCGAGCGCATCGGCACCGCACCGGCCGACATCCTGTTCCTGTCCGACGTGATCGAAGAACTCGACGCCGCCCGCGAAGCAGGCCTGCGCACCTGCCTGGTCGACCGCCGCGAGGATTACCCGCAACCACGCGACGCCAACGGCCACCACCGCGTCGAACGCTTCGACCAACTCGACCCCAACGCCTGATAACGCCAACCAGCACGAACCCGTCGCGGAACCGGACGCCGCCGGCAATGTGATCGCGTGCATCAGGCGGCGCGAGGCTACGCTTCTCCGCTGAGGCGCGCGGCGTAGAAATCGGCGATCCAGGCTTGCAGCCGGCGCTCGGCGATGGCGGTGCGCATCGCCGCCATGATCTGCTGGTAATAGTGCAGGTTGTGGATCGTCGCCAGCATCGGGCCGAGCATTTCATTGCAGCGATCCAGATGGCGCAGGTAGGCGCGGCTGAAGCCGTTGGTGCAGGCGTGGCAGGTGCATTCGGGGTCGATCGGACGGGGATCGTCGGCGAACTTCGCGTTGCGGATGCGCAGGGTGCCGAAGCGGGTGAAGTAATGGCCGTTGCGGGCGTTGCGGGTCGGCATCACGCAGTCGAACATGTCGATGCCGCGACGCACCGCCTCGACGATGTCCTCCGGCCGGCCGACGCCCATCAGATAGCGCGGGTGCTGTGCCGGCAGCAGCGGCACGGTGTCGTCGAGGGTGCGTTCGCGCTCTTCCTGCGGCTCGCCGACGGCTAGGCCGCCGACCGCGTAGCCGTCGAAACCGATGTCGATCAGGCCGGCGGCGGAGCGCTCGCGCAGCGCCGGATGGACACCGCCCTGGACGATGCCGAACAGTGCCGCGTCATTGCCCTCGTGGGCGCGCCGCGAGCGCTCGGCCCAGCGCAGGCTCAGTTCCATCGATTTGGCCGCCACCGCCTCGCTGGCCGGATAGGGCGTGCATTCGTCGAAGATCATCACGATGTCCGAATCCAGCGCGCGCTGGATCTGCATGCTGACCTCGGGCGACAGGAACACCTTGGCACCATCGACCGGTGAGGCAAAGGTCACGCCTTCCTCGCTGATCTTGCGCCGATGCGCCAGCGAGAACACCTGAAAGCCGCCGGAGTCGGTCAGGATCGGCCCGTCCCAGCCGATGAAGCGATGCAGGCCGGCGAAGCGCTCGATGATGTCCAGCCCCGGCCGCAGATAAAGGTGGAAGGTGTTGCCGAGGATGATTTCCGCGCCGATGCTGCGCAAATCGCGCGGCAGCATCGCCTTGACGCTGCCATAGGTGCCGACCGGCATGAACGCCGGCGTCTCCACCATGCCGCGCGGAAACGTCAGCCGCCCGCGCCGGGCGCGGCCATCGCTGGCCAGGAGTTGGAACTGCATTCGGGACATGGTGGGTGGTTATTTGTTGATTGGTGATTGGTGATTTGTTGTTCGCGGTGACCGACTGTTCTGGGGCTCCGGCGGGAAGCGGACCAGACTGTGCTCGGCCAATCGCAGGGCGAGCATCTTGCCGGGCGTGGTGATGGCTGTCCCGGGCAGGTCGGCTTCGATGATCTCGCCGCCGGGCAGGCGCAGTCGCAGGGTTTGGCCGGGGCCGCGGAAACAGGTCGACAGCACTTCGGCGCGGATCGGGCCGTCGGGGTCGGCCAGCCACTGGTCCGGCCGCACCAGTGCGTCGCCGTCGCCCGGCAATCCCAGCGCGGTGGCGGGCAGCAGGCTGCCACGGCCGATGAATCCGGCGACGAAGCGGTCGGCGGGCTGCCGATACAGCGTGGCGGCATCGGCCCATTGGCGGATCCGGCCGCCCTGCATGACACCGATCACGTCGGCCATGGCGAAGGCTTCGGCCTGGTCGTGGGTCACCAGCAGGGCGGTGATGCCGGCGGTTTTCAGCAGCGCGCGCAGTTCCGCCGCGAGGCGCTCGCGCAGGTCGGTGTCGAGGTTGGAGAACGGCTCGTCGAGCAGCAGCAGTTTCGGTGCCGGGGCCAGCGCGCGGGCCAGCGCGATGCGCTGCTGCTGGCCGCCGGACAGTTCGTGCGGATAGGCCGCGCCTTCGTCGGGCAGGCCGACCAGGTCGAGCATCTGCGCGATCCGCGCCCGCCGCGCGGTCTTGTCCAGCCGACGCAGGCCGAAGCCGATGTTGGCCGCCACGTCGAGGTGCGGAAACAGCGCGTAATCCTGGAACATCATGCCGACGCCGCGCCGTTCCGGCGGCTGTTGCGCCTGCGCCGTGGACAGGCAGACGCCATCGAGGACGATGCGCCCGGCCTGCAGCGGCTCGAAACCGGCCAGCGCGCGCAGCACCGTGGTCTTGCCGCAGCCGGAGGCCCCGAGCAGGCAGCCGATCTGGCCCGCTTGCAGGCTCAGCGACAATCCATCGACCACCCTGCGCAGGCCCTGCGCGGTCGGATAACCGACATCGATGTCCTCGACGTGCAACAGTCCCTCATCCATGGATCGTCGGCTCCGGCAGGTGGCGGATGCCGGCGCGTGCCAGCAGGATGACCGGCAGCAGGCCGACCAGGACGATGCACAGCGCCGCCAGCGCGCCGTCCTCGTAGGCGCCGCGCGCGGCGTCGGCGTACAGCCAGGTCGCCAGGGTCTCGAAATTCAATGGCCGCAGCAGCAAGGTGGCCGGCAGTTCCTTCATCGCATCGACGAACACCAGCAGCGCCGCCGCGGCCAGCGCCGGACGCAGCAGCGGCAGGTGCACGCGACGCAACAGGCCGCCCTGCGAAGCGCCGAGGCCGCGCGCGGCGTGGTCCAGCGACAGCGGCACGCGGGTCCAACCGGCCTCGATGCCGCCGGCCGAGATGGCCAGAAAACGCAGCGTGTAGGCCAGCGCCAGCGCCCAGAACGAGCCCATCAGCAGCATCCGTGGCGGCAGGCCGAAGGATTCCAGCAACAGGTTGCCGAACTGGTCGAACCAGGCCAGCGGGGCCAGCAGGCCGATGGCCAGAACGGTGCCGGGAATGGCATAGCCGAGGCTGCCCAGACGCAGCGCGGCGCGTGCCAGTCGCGGCGCGCGACGTGCCTCGCCCAACCGCACCGCCCAGGCCAGCGCCAGCCCCGCTGCCAGTGTCAGCGCCGTCGCCACGGCGGCGACCCGCACCGTGTTCCAGGCGCTCGACCACAGCGTCGGTGAAACGGCGTGGCCGGAAGCCAGCCGCTGCCAGCTTTCCAGCGCCAGATGGCAGGCCGGGGCGATGAAACCGACCAGCACCGGCAGCCATCCCAAGACCAGCGCCACGGCGGCCGCCGCGCCACGCAGGCGACGCGGCCGCATCGGTCGCGGGCGCAGGGTGCTGGCATAGCGCTGGCGTCGTCGCGCCATGCGTTCGAGCAGCACCAGGGCGGCTACCAGGGCCAGCATCGCCAGCGCGATCTGCGCCGCACCGGGCAGGTCGCCGCGGGTGATCCAAGTGGTGTAGACCGACACGGTCAGCGTCTGCACGCCGAGGAATTCCGAAGCGCCGATGTCGTTGAGCGTCTCCAGCAGGACCAGGATCAGGCCGATGACGATGGCCGGGCGCGCCATCGGCAGGGCGACACGCCAGAACATCGCGGCACGGCTTGCGCCCAGCGCCCGCGCCGCTTCCAGGAAGCCCGCCGCCTGGGTCACGAACATCGCCCGCGTGGTCAGGTAGACATACGGATAGAGCACGAAGCCGAGCAGCACGATGCAGCCGGCCAGGCCACGGATGTCCGGCAGGCGGAAATCGCGCGGGCTGTCGAAGCCGAGCACGGCGCGCAGCAGCGACTGCACCGGGCCGAGCGGGTGCAGCAGGTCGAGATAGGCATAGGCGACGATGTAGGTCGGCACCGCCAACGGCAGCAGCAGCGCCCAGGACAGTGTCCGCCGGCCGGGGAAGTCGCAGGCGGTGACCAGCCAGGCGCTGCCGACACCCAGCGCCACGCTGAGCGTACCCACGCCGACCAGCAGCAGCGCCGTGTTCAGCGCCGCCCGCGGCAGCACATGGGCGAACAGATGCGACCACAGCCCGCCGCTGCCCTGCATCGCCGTCCAGCCCAGCGCCAGCACCGGCAACAGCACCAGCGCGGCGATGCCGAGCGCCAGCGCCTGCCAGCCGTCGACAGGCAGCCGGCGACGCAAGCGAAGGCGCGACGCGCTGCCAGGCAGGATGGCGGTGATCGCCGTCATCACGCCGCGCCGCTGTCGCTGCCCGGATGCCGACGACCACGACGCGGCGGCGTCGCCATCAAGCCTCGCATCGATCATGTCGACCAGCCGGACAGCTCACCAGCGGCTCACTGGTCGAAGCCGACCCGGTCGACCAGTTCGCTGGCCAGCCTGCGATGGCGGGCGATCTCGGTCAGCGGCAGGGCGTCGATCTTCATCTCGCCGAAGCTGGCGACCACCGGATCGAGCTCGACCCCGGCCTTCACCGGATACTCGTAGTTGGCCTTGGCGTACAGGCTCTGCGCCTCGTCGGAGACCAGGTATTCGAGCAGCTTCACCGCATTGTCGCGATGCGGCGCATGCAGGGCCACCGCCGCGCCGCTGATGTTGACGTGGGTGCCGCCATTGTCGACGCCGGCAAAGACCGGGCGGACCACCTGGATCGCCTCGCCCCAGGCGTGCTGCTCGTCGTCCGGGGCGGCGTTCTTCATCCGTCCGACGTAGTAGGCGTTGGCGATGCCGATGTCGCAGATGCCGGCCAGGATGTCGCGCGCCACGTCGCGATCACCGCCCGCCGCCGCCCGCGCCAGATTGGCCTTGACGCCGCGCAGCCAGGCCTCGGTCGCCGCCTCGCCGTGGTGGGCGATCATCGCCGCGAACAGGCTGGTGTTGTAGGGATGCTGGCCGGAGCGGATGCACACCCTGCCCTGCCATTGCGGATCGGCCAGGTCCTGGTAGCTGAAGCCGGCGAGGTCGAGGTCCTTGTCGGCGTACAGCACGCGATCACGCAGCGACAGCGCGAACCACTGGCCGTCGGCACCGCGCAGATGGGCCGGGATGGCCTGCGTCAACAGCGCAGACTGGACCGCCTGGGTCTGTCCGGCGTCGACCAGATCGAGCAGGTTGCCGGTGTCCACCGTCATCAGCACGTCGGCCGGCGATCGCTCGCCTTCGGCGCGCACGCGTTCGAGCAGGCCATCGCGGACGAACACGGTGTTGACCGCAATCCCGGTGGAGGCGCTGAAGGCATCGAGCAGCGGCTGGATCAGGCCCGGCTCGCGAGTGGTGTACAGGGTGACCTGCTCGGTGCCGGCCGCCGGGGCGTCAGCACCGGCCGGCGCGCTGGACGCCGGCTCGCGGCCACAGCCGGCAAGCAGGGCAAGAGACAGGCCCAGAGCGGACAGCCGGGCGAAACGGGAGAGCGTGGACATGGTCGATTCCTTGAGGGCAGGCAGCGGACGCCGGAAAGGCGCGACCGCTGTCGGAAACGAGAATTATATTCAGACTCATCGGCAAATCCCGCCGGCACGCGGTTTTTGCCACGCCGGCGGCGCGCAGCGCGACGAAGTTGACTTGCCGCCAGCCAGCGCCTACCGTTCCGCTCTGCATTCCCTTGACGGCAAGGTGACGGCCGGGAAACCGGCGTCGAGCGTGCGACATGAGCACTACCCGCACCCCCCAGCACTGATCCCGCCAGCCTTCGCCCCGCACGAAGGACGCTTGGCGTCCTTTTTTTTTTCGCCGCGAGTTCCCAGTCATGATCACGATCACCCTCCCGGACGGCAGCCAGCGCCCGTTCGAGCATCCCGTTTCCGTCGCCGAGGTGGCCGCCTCCATCGGACCCGGCCTGGCCAAGGCGACCGTCGCCGGCAAGGTCGACGGCCGTCTGGTCGACGCCAGCGACCTCATCGACCGCGACGCCCATCTGCAGATCATCACGCCCAGGGACGAGGAAGGCGTGGAGATCATCCGCCACTCCTGCGCCCACCTCGTCGGTCACGCCGTCAAGCAACTCCACCCGGAGGCCAAGATGGTGATCGGCCCGGTGATCGAGGAAGGCTTCTACTACGACATCTACAGCGAGCGCCCCTTCACCCCGGAAGACCTGGTCGCCATCGAGCAGCGCATGAACGAGCTGATCGACCAGGACTACGACGTGATCAAGAAAATGACGCCGCGCGCCGAGGTGATCGACACCTTCATGCGCCGCGGCGAGACCTACAAGCTGCGCCTGATCGAGGACATGGACCCGTCGATCGAGGCGATGGGCCTGTACCACCATCAGGAATACGTCGACATGTGCCGCGGCCCGCACGTGCCCAACACGCGCTTCCTGAAGGCCTTCAAGCTGCTGCGCATTTCCGGTGCCTACTGGCGCGGCGATGCGAAGAACGAGCAGCTGCAGCGCATCTACGGCACCGCCTGGGCCGATGCGAAGCAGCTCAAGGCCTACGTGCAGCGCATCGAGGAGGCCGAGAAGCGCGACCATCGCCGGATCGGCAAGCAGCAGGGCCTGTTCCACCTGCAGGAAGAAGCGCCCGGCCTGGTGTTCTGGCATCCCAAGGGCTGGGCGATCTGGCAGATCGTCGAGCAGTACATGCGCGGCGTGTACCGCGCCAGCGGCTACGGCGAGGTGCGCTGCCCGCAAATCCTCGACGTCAGCCTGTGGCAGAAGTCCGGCCACTGGGACAACTACAAGGAAAACATGTTCTTCACCGAGTCGGAGAAGCGCACCTACGCGGTGAAGCCGATGAACTGTCCCGGTCACGTCCAGGTGTTCAACCAGGGCCTGCACAGTTATCGCGACCTGCCGATCCGCTACGGCGAGTTCGGCTCCTGCCACCGCAACGAGCCCTCCGGCGCGCTGCACGGCATCCTGCGCGTGCGCGGCTTCACCCAGGACGATGGCCACGTGTTCTGCACCGAGTCGCAGGTCGAGGCGGAAGTGCGCGATTTCCACGAGCAGGCGCTGAAGGTGTATGCCGACTTCGGCTTCGAGGATGTGCAGATCAAGATCGCCCTGCGTCCCGAACCGCGCCTGGGCGATGACGCGACCTGGGACAAGGCCGAAGAGGCGCTGCGCTCGGCGCTGCGCGCCTCCGGCGTGGAATGGCAGGAACTGCCCGGCGAGGGTGCGTTCTACGGCCCCAAGATCGAGTACCACCTGAAGGACGCCATCGGCCGCACCTGGCAGCTCGGTACCATGCAGGTGGACTTCATGATGCCGGGCCGGCTCGGCGCGGAATACGTGGACGAACAGTCCCAGCGCCGCCATCCGGTCATGCTGCATCGCGCCATCGTCGGCTCGATGGAGCGTTTCATCGGCATCCTGATCGAGCACCACGCCGGCCTCCTGCCCGCCTGGCTGGCCCCCGTGCAGGCAGTGGTGATGAACATCACCGACGCCCAGGCCGACTACGTCGAGGAGGTGCGGAAAGCCCTTGCCAATCAAGGTTTCCGTGTCGAATCGGACTTGAGGAACGAAAAAATCGGGTATAAGATTCGCGAGCACACCCTGCAACGCATTCCGTACCTGCTCGTGGTTGGCGACCGCGAGAAAGAGAACGGCCTTGTCGCGGTGCGCGCACGTTCGGGGGAAGACCTGGGAAGCATGCGACTCGACCAGTTCGTCGAACGCCTGTGCGTGGAGCGCGGTCCGGATGCCAAGGCGGCCTGAGGCCGCCGTTCCGGCCCGAATGGGGATGACACACTGAGGATTGGCGAATCAATACCGATAAACTGAATCGAAAGAACGAAGACATCCGCGTGCCTCGCGTGCGCGTGATTGGTGCCGATGGCGAAATGGTCGGCATCCTGACCCGCGACGAGGCACTGTCGCTGGCCGAGGAGGCCGGGCTCGACCTGGTCGAGATCCAGCCCAATGCCGACCCGCCGGTCTGCAAGGTCATGGATTTCGGCAAGTTCCGCTTCGAACAGCAGAAAAGGGCTTCCGAGGCCAAGAAGAAGCAGAAGCAGGTCGAGATCAAGGAAGTCAAATTCCGCCCCACCACCGACGAGGGCGACTACCAGATCAAGCTGCGCAACATGCGCCGCTTCCTGGAAGAAGGCGACAAGATCAAGCTCACCATCCGCTTCAAGGGCCGCGAAATGGCCCATACCGAGCTGGGCGTGGCGATGATCCAGCGCCTGGAGGCGGAGCTGAAGGACGACATCGTCATCGAGTCGCGTCCGCGCCTGGAAGGCCGGCAGATGGTGATGATGATCTCGCCGAAGAAGAAATAGCCCTCGCGCGCGTCCGAAGGCACCTGCTATACTCCCGGGCTTGTCTGTCCGGGAGCGTGGTTCGTCCGCCCTCGCGGACCGACAGGATGTCCGGTCTGCCGGCGCATCCGCGACACGGCCGACCCGTCGGCCGAACAAGCCGAAGCAAGCACCGCAAAGTGTGGCCCCCGGCAAGGGCCACCGCTCGCAACGGCAACAAACAACAGTGAAACCAAGGACTCCACCATGCCCAAGATGAAGACCAATCGGGCGGCCGCCAAGCGCTTCCGGAAGACTGCTTCCGGCAAGTTCAAGTGCGGACACGCCTTCAAGAGCCATATCCTGACCAAGAAGTCCACCAAGCGTAAGCGTGGCCTTCGCGCCCCCAACCACGTCCGTGCCGAAGACGCAGGTCGCGTCCAGCGCATGCTGCCGTATCTTTAAGGGAGAATCGGAATGGCTCGTGTCAAGCGCGGCGTCACCGCCCGTCGTCGTCACAAGAAAGTTCTCAGCCAGGCCAAGGGCTATTACAACGCCCGGCGCAAGGTCTATCGCGTCGCCAAGCAGGCCGTCACCAAGGCCCTGCAGTACGCCTACATCGGCCGCAAGCAGAAGAAGCGCCAGTTCCGTTCGCTGTGGATCGTCCGCATCAATGCGGCGGCCCGCCAATACGGCCTGTCCTACTCGCGCCTGATGAACGGCCTGAAGAAGGCCGGCATCGAGCTGGATCGCAAGGCCCTGGCCGACATCGCCGTCCACGACATCGACGCCTTCGGTGCCATCGCCGAAAAGGCCAAAAGCGCGCTCGCGGCGTAACGTAACGCCGGTTCCCCTGCGGGAGTCCGCACCGCCGTGTGCAGACTTTCCGCGAACAGCAGGGGGCCAGTTGCTGGTACACGCAGGGGAAGGGCGCAAGTCCTTCCCCTTTCGTTTTTCATCGGACGTGCAAACGGGGCCGTACCGCAATGAACGACATCCAATCGCTGTCGAAACAGGCACTTGCCGACATCGCCGATGCTGCCTCGACGCAGGCGCTGGAAGCGCTGCGCGTCGTCCTGCTGGGCAAGAACGGGCGCATCACAGCGCAACTGAAGACCCTCGGCACGCTGCCGGCCGAGCAGCGCAAGGCCGCCGGCGAGGCGATCAACCGCGTTCGCGACGCGGTCGGCGGGGCGCTGTCGGCGCGCAAGGCAGTGCTGGAAGACGCCGCCTTCGACGCCCGCATCGCGGTCGAACGCATCGACCCCACCCTGCCCGGCCGCAATGGCGAGCGCGGCGCCATCCATCCGATCAGCCACACCATGCAGCGCATGGCCGACATCTTCGCCCGGCTCGGCTACGAATTGGCCGACGGACCGGAGATCGAGGACGACTGGCACAACTTCGAGGCGCTGAACTTCCCGCCGCACCACCCGGCGCGGGCGATGCACGACACCTTCTACTTTGGCGACGGACGGCTGCTGCGCACGCACACCTCGGGCGTGCAGGTGCGCTACATGGGCGAGCACGTCGCCTCGGGCAAGGGCGGGCCGCTGCGGATGATCGCGCTGGGCAAGGTCTACCGATCCGACTCCGATCAGACCCATTCGCCGATGTTCCACCAATGCGAAGGGCTGCTGGTCGACGAGCATTCCACCTTCGCCGACCTCAAGGGCACCCTGGTCGAATTCGTCCGCGCCTTCTTCGAGCGCGACTTCGAGATGCGCTTTCGCCCCAGCTACTTCCCCTTCACCGAACCCTCGGCCGAAGTCGACATCGCCTGGGCCCAGCCCGACGGCAGCACCCGCTGGCTGGAAGTGCTCGGCTGCGGCATGGTCCACCCCAACGTCCTGCGCGCCGTCGGCATCGACCCGGAACGCCATACCGGCTTCGCCTTCGGCATGGGCGTGGAACGCTTCGCCATGCTCCGCTACGGCGTCGACGACCTGCGCGCCTTCTTCGACAACGACCTGCGGTTTCTCGGGCAGTTTGCCTGAGGGCCGGGAGTCGGGAATGGGGAATGGCCGGAGCAACAGCCATCCCATCCCTGATCCCCTCTCCCGCTCGAACGGCGATGTTCTTTCGATTCCCCATTCCCCATTCCCCATTCCCGGCCTTCCAGCATGAAATTCAGCGAAAACTGGCTCCGGCAACATGTGTCCACCGATGTCTCCCGTGAGCGCCTGGTCGAGTTGCTGACCGCGATCGGGTTGGAGGTCGAGGAGGTAACGGCGCTTGGCGAGGGTCTGGGCGGGGTGGTGGTGGCGCGGATCGTTTCCGCGACGCGGCATCCGCAGGCCGACCGCTTGCAGGTCTGCGCGGTCGACGCCGGTCTGGGCGCGCCGTTGCAGATCGTCTGCGGCGCACCGAATGCGCGGCCGGGGCTGGTTGCGCCGCTGGCGATGATCGGTGCGCAGATCGGCGAGCTGACGATCAAGGCGGCCCGGCTGCGCGGCGTCGAGTCCAACGGGATGCTCTGCTCGGCGAAGGAACTGGGCATCGACGCCGATGCTTCCGGCCTGCTCGAACTGCCCGACGACGCGCCGATCGGCGCGCCGCTGGCCGATTATCTCGGCCTGCCCGACGCCAGCATCGAAATCAAGCTGACCCCCAACCGCGCCGACTGTTTCAGCGTGCGCGGAATCGCCTTCGACGTGGCGGCAGCGACGGGCAGCGAGGTGGCGGCGCTTGAGGCGACGCCGACGCCGGCGGTGATCGACGCGCAACTGGCGCTGCGGCTGGAGGCCGGCGCGGCGGCACCGCGCTATGTCGGCCGGGTGATCGAGGGCATCGACGCCGCTGCCCGGACGCCGATCTGGATGGCCGAGCGCCTGCGCCGCAGCGGCATCCGTCCGGTCAGCTTGCTGGTCGACGTGACCCAGTACGTGATGCTGGAACTCGGCCAGCCGATGCACGCCTACGACCGCGACCTGCTCCAGGGCCCGGTCGGCACGCGCCGTTCCCGCGCCGGCGAACGCCTGATCCTGCTCGACGGCCGTGAAGTGACGCTGGACGACGATTTCCTCGTCATCACCGACGCCGACCGCGTGGTCGGCCTGGCCGGCGTGATGGGCGGCTTCGACACCCGCGTCACCGATACCACGCGCAACGTCTTTCTCGAAGCCGCGCATTTCGCGCCGGCGGCAATCATCGGCCGCAGCCGCAAGCTCGGCCTGCACACCGATGCCGCGCACCGTTTCGAGCGCGGTGTCGATCCCGACCTGCCGCGCGCCGCCACCGAGATCGCCACCCGGCTGATCCTCGACGTTGCCGGCGGTCGCGCCGGGCCGGCGGTGGAAGCCGCGCTGCCCGAACATCTGCCCGGCCCGCGCCGCATCACGCTGCGGCGCGCGCGCCTGGCGCGCGTGCTCGGGCTGACGGTGGCGGACATCGAAGTGGAGCGTATCCTGCGCGCGCTGGGGCTGGACGCGCAGCAGATCGACGCCGGTTGGCAGGTGCTGTCACCCTCGCGCCGCTTCGACCTCGCCATCGAGGAAGACCTGATCGAGGAAATCGCCCGCATCCATGGCTACGAGCGCATCCCGCTGGCCCTGCCGCGCGGCGAAATCCGCCTGCCGAGACTGGCGGAAACGCGGATCGATGCCGGCCGGATGCGCCAGCAACTGGCCGCGCGCGGCTATTTCGAGGCGATCAACTTCGCCTTCGTCGACGCCGACTTGCTGGCCGACTGGCAACTCGACGCCGACGCCGTGCCGCTGGCCAATCCGCTGTCGGCCGAACTCGGCGTGATGCGCAGCGCCCTGCTGCCCGGCCTGGTCGATGCGCTGCGCCGCAACCTGGCGCGCCAGCAACCGCGCGTGCGGCTGTTCGAGATCGGCCGCGTGTTTGCCGCCGGGATCAACGGCGACGCCCCGCGCGAAACCTGGCGCATCGCCGCCGCCGCCTGCGGCAGCGCCGCTGCCGAGCAATGGGGCCTGGCCCGTCGCGAGGTCGATTTCCACGACATCAAGGGCGACCTGGAATCGCTGCGCGCGCTCGCCGGCGTCAGCGACCTGACGATGCAAGCCAGCGACGCGCCCTGGCTGCATCCGGGCCGCGCCGCCGCGGTCGTGCTCGACGGCCGGGCGATCGGCTGGATCGGCCAACTGCATCCACGCCTGCTCAAGCGGCTGGACATCGATGAGGACGTGGTCGCCTTCGAACTCGACCTTGCGCCGCTGGCCCGGCGCGCCCTGCCGCGCACCCGCGCGCTGTCGCGCTTCCCCTCGGTGCGCCGCGACCTCGCCGTGGTGGTCGCCGAGTCGACGCCGTGGGCGGCGCTGGAGCGCAGCCTCCGCAGCGCCCTGGGGACGCGCCTGGTCGATCTGCGGGTGTTCGACCGCTACACCGGCGCGGGCCTTGAAACCGGCTTCAAGAGTTTGGCTATTGGCTTGATTTTGCAAGACGTATCGCGCACTCTTACCGACGAGGACGCGGACCTGGCGGTGGCCGATGCACTGGCCGCGCTGGCCCGCGACTGTGGTGCGACACTACGTGCGTAAGCGCTGCCCGAGCAGCCGTCCTAGGGGGACACGATGGCATTGACCAAGGCCGAAATGGCCGAACGACTGTTCGACGAGGTGGGCCTCAACAAACGCGAGGCCAAGGAATTCGTCGATGCCTTTTTCGACACCCTGCGCGGCGCGCTCCAGCAAGGCCAGCAGGTGAAACTTTCCGGCTTCGGCAACTTCGACCTGCGGCGCAAGAACCAGCGCCCCGGACGCAATCCGAAGACCGGCGAGGAAATCCCCATTTCGGCGCGCACCGTGGTCACCTTTCGCCCGGGTCAGAAGCTGAAGGAGCGCGTGGAAAGCCATGCTGGATCCGGGCAGTAACCGCGAGCTTCCGCCAATCCCGGCCAAGCGCTACTTCACCATCGGTGAGGTCAGCGAGCTGTGCGAGGTCAAGCCGCACGTGCTGCGCTACTGGGAAACCGAGTTCCCCAGCCTCAAGCCGGTCAAGCGACGCGGCAACCGGCGCTACTACCAGCGCCACGACGTGCTGACCATCCGCCAGATCCGCTCGCTGCTGTACGAGCAGGGCTTCACCATCACCGGCGCGCGGCAGCGGCTGGAGGGGGAAGCGGGCAAGATCGAAGCCACTCTCAGTCTCCAGATCATCCGACAGGTGCGGCAGGAGCTTGAGGAAGTGCTGCAACTCCTGCGTCGCTGAGCCAGCGCTTCATCCCGCCACGCTGGCGCTGCCGATTGCGGGGCGGGCAGCGGCAGGGCAAAGTGTCGCCTCCCCTCGTTGCAGTCGTGTTTCGTGAGCGCCCGGATTCCCGCCTGGCGTCGCGCCGTGCTGAAGGTCGGCAGCAGCCTGATCGCACCCGGCGGCGACGCCCTGTCCACCCGTCACCTGCTTGACCTCGGCCGTTTCGTCGAGCGCGCCCGTGCCGCCGGGCGTGAGGTGGTGATCGTCTCCAGCGGCGCGGTGGCGGCCGGCCGCGCCGCCCTGCGCGCGCGCGGCCAGGCCGCGCCGGAAGGCATCGGCGGCCGCCAGGCGCTGGCCGCCATCGGTCAGGCCGAGGTGATGCGCTTCTGGGCGCGCTTCTTCGACTTCCCGGTCGCCCAGTTGCTGCTGACCCAGGACGATCTGGCCGACCGCCGGCGCTTCCTCAACGCCCGCAACACCCTGCGCGGCCTGCGCGCTGCCGGCGTCCTGCCGATCATCAACGAGAACGATTCGGTCGCCGTCGACGAATTGCGTGTCGGCGACAACGACACCCTGGCGGCCCACGTCGCCGTGCTCGCCGAGGCCGAACTGGTGTTCCTGTGCACCGATGTCGACGGCCTGTACGACCGCGATCCGCGCCGTCATGCCGAGGCCCGCCGCATCGCCGTGGTGGAAGCGGTCGACGAGTCGATCATGCGCCTGGCCGGCGACGCCGGCAGCGCCATCGGCACCGGCGGCATGCGCACCAAGTTGGCCGCCGCCGCCCGCGCCGCCGAGGCCGGCATCGCCACGGTCATCCTCGACGGCCGCGACGGCAGCGCCCTCGATGCCCTGCTCGCCGAGCACAATCCCGGCACCCATGTGCTGCCGGCGCGGCAACGGCGGGCGGCGCGCAAGCACTGGATGCTGCACGCCATGCCGACCGCCGGCGTGCTGCTGATCGACGCCGGTGCCGGCCGCGCCCTGGCCAGCGCCGGGGCCTCGCTGCTGCCGCGTGGCATCATCGATGCACGCGGCCAGTTCGAAGTCGGCGACGCGGTCGAGATCGTCTGCGAGGATCGCCTGCTGGCCAAGGGCATCGTCCAGTACCGCGCCGCCGAACTGGGCCGCATCCGTGGCCGCCACAGCCGCGAAATCGCCGAGCTGCTCGGCGACTGTCCCTCCGAATCCGTGATCCACCGCGACGACCTGGTGCTGCTATGAACGCCGAATCGCCCCTCGCCGCGCGTCTGCGCGCCGCCCGCGCCAGCCTGCCGCGACTGGTCACCCTCGACGCCGCGCAGCGCGACGCCCTGGTCCGCGCCATGGCGCAATCCCTGCGCGAGGGTGCCGACAGCATCCTCGACGCCAATGCCGCCGACCTCGCCGCCGGCCGCGAAGCCGGCCTGTCCGACGCCCTGCTCGACCGCCTGCGACTGGATCGACTGCGACTTGAATCGCTGGCCGAGGCGCTGGAGCAGATCGCCGCCCTGCCCGACCCGCTGGCCGACAGCGACGCGCTGCAAACCCGTCCCAACGGCCTGCGGCTGCGTCGCAAGCCGGCCCCGCTGGGCGTCATCGCGATGGTCTACGAGGCGCGTCCCAACGTCACCGCCGAGGCCGCCGCACTGTGCCTGAAGGCCGGCAACGCCTGCGTGCTGCGCGGCGGCAAGGAAGCGCGGCGGACCAATCTGGCGCTGGGCGAGCGCCTGCGCGCCTGCCTCGCCGGACTCGGCCTGCCGTCCGAGGCGCTGCTGCTGCTCGACGACCCGGACCGCTCGCAACTGGCCGAACTGCTCGGCCACGACGAGCTGGTCGACGTCATCGTGCCACGCGGCGGCGAGGCGCTGATCCGCCACGTCGTCGCCCACAGCCGCATTCCCGTGATCCGCCATTACAAGGGCGTCTGCCACCTGTACGTGGATCGCGATGCCGAGCTCGACATCGCCCAGGCCATCCTGATCGACGCCAAGACCTCGCGTCCCGGCGTCTGCAATGCGCTGGAATGCCTGCTCGTCCACCGCGACCATGTCGAAAGCTGGCTGCCGCGCGCCGCCGCCGCCCTCGCCGCGCGCGGCGTCGAACTGCGCGGCGATGAGACGGCGCTTCGCCATGTTCCCGCCATGCAGCCGGCCAGCGCCGACGACTGGGGCCGCGAGTTCCTCGCCCCGGTGCTCGCCGTGCGCGTCGTCGATGATCTCGATGCCGCGCTCGATCACATCCGCCGATACGGCTCCCGCCACACCGAGGCCATCGTCAGCCGCGATGCCGGGGCCTGCCGACGCTTCGTCGCCGAGGCGGACGCTTCCGCCGTCGCCGTCAACGCCTCGACCCGTTTCAACGACGGCGGCGAACTGGGCCTGGGTGCCGAACTGGGCATATCCACCAGCAAGCTGCACGTCTACGGCCCGATGGGGCTGGAGGCGCTGACCACGCGCAAGTGGGTCATCGAGGGCAGCGGCCAGGTTCGCCACCCCGACCTGCTGGACTGATGCGTTGAACCGGGGGCCGTCGCCATGAACCTGCGTGACCTGCGCTATCTCGTCGCCCTTGCCGAGCACCGCCATTTCGGCCGCGCCGCCGCCGCCTGCTTCGTCAGCCAGCCGACCCTGTCGGCGCAGTTCAAGAAGCTGGAGGAGGAGCTCGGCGTGGTGCTGGTCGAACGCGCGCCGCGGCGGGTGATGCTGACCCCGATCGGCCATGATATCGCCGAACGCGCACGGCGCATCCTCAACGATGTCGACCAGCTAAAGGAACGCGCCCGGCGCACCCAGGACCCGGAGGCCGGATCGGTCCGCCTCGGCCTGTTCCCGACCCTCGCGCCCTATCTGCTGCCGCAGGTGGTGCCGCGCATCCGCAGCCGCTTCCCGCGCCTGGAACTGCTGCTGGTGGAGGAAAAGACCGAGGACGTGCTGCGCCTGTTGCGCGAAGGCCGGCTGGATGCCGGCATCCTCGCCCTGCCGCTGCACGACGAGTCGCTGCACGTCGAGGAACTGTTCGAGGAACCCTTCCTGCTTGCCGTGCCGAAGCGCCACCCGCTGGCCCGGCGGACGCGGCTGAAACTGGCCGACCTGGCCGACGAAAGCCTGCTGCTGCTGGAGGACGGCCACTGCCTGCGCGAACAGGCGCTGGACGTCTGTCACCTGGCCGGTGCCGGGGAAAAGACCGGCTTCCGCGCCACCAGCCTGGAAACCCTGCGCCACATGGTCGCCGCCGAAGTCGGCATCACCCTGCTGCCGCTGCTGGCGGTCAGCCCGCCGGTGCCGAAACAGGAAGGCGTCCACCTGGTGCGCTTCGACCACCCCGCGCCAAGCCGCCGCATCGCCATGCTGTGGCGGCGCAGCTCGGCCATGGGCACCTTCCTGCACAGCCTCGCCGACCTCATCCGCGAGGCCACCAAACCGCTGTTGGGGAAGAAACCGACGAGCTGAGTCGCTGCGCCCAACGGACACGTCGGATTCGAAAAACGTCCTGTGCCGTCGCCGCACCTGTTCGCCAAGTGGGTCAACTGGATGGCCCGGTCCCACCGCCTTCCGCCAGTGGGGCGGCGGAAGACGGATCGGTCAAACCACGCAACGGCGAAGCCGACAGACGCCTGCAACGATAAAGATCAGCGCACCGGCCAACGACGACCGCGTCAACCCGGCGGACGAATGTTCACCTCGGCCTCGAAGTCATAACGGATCACCACGGTTTCGCCTTTGCGGCGCGGCGCGCTGCGCAGTTCGATCGGCAGGCCGGTGCGGGTGCAGATCGCCACTTCGACGTCGTCCTCGCGCTCACGTCCGCCATATCTGGTGCTGGTGGTGTAGCGGTAGCGCTCCGACTGGCAGCCGCCGACTTCGGCGCTGCCCAGTTTCACCACCTCGCCGAGTTCGCCTTCGGCCTGCTTGCGCGCGTCCTCCAGCCGGTAGCCCTGAAGCTGCCTGGACATGTCCACCGGTACCCGCATCCAGCGGCCGGCGGCGCTGATCCAGGTGCCTTCCGGGATGCTGATGAACTCGGCTTCGTCGGTCTTCATGTGGAAGCGGTTGGGCAGTTGCACGTCCATCCGCGAGCGGATCGGACCGCGTTTGTTCTCCACCTCGATGTCGAGGCGGTAGCGGGTCAGCTCTGCCGCCTTGCCGAAGGCGGCGATCAGATCGTCGCGCGGCTCGGCGTGGGCGCTGGTGGCGAGGCCGGCGCACAGCGCCAGCGCGAGCGTGGAAACCTTCATGAAACCCTCCTTGGGATGATGCGTCGTGCTGTCGAAGGGTCCATGTATACCGAATTTGCGCTGCAAAGGCAGATTGCACCCCGGGCGGCGGGGACGGCGCTACACTCCCGGATCGCCTTATCCGACTGCGCAGAAGTGATTTGGACGCCAACGCCCACCCGCCGCAGCACGCCCGCCGCGGATCACTGATCTTCTCGCTGATCGCCGCGTTGCTGGCGGTGGCGGCGCTGCCCTTTGCGCTGGCTGCCTACCAGATCCACCAGGCGCGCGAATCGCTGGTCGAGCAGGCGCAGCGCGCCCATCTGATCGCCGCCCGCGCCTCGGCCGACCGCGTTGGCGCGATGCTGTCCGCCCTGCGCGGCGTTGCCGCCAGTGCCGCGCACAATCCGCAACTGCACGAGCAACCCAACTCGCCGGCCGCCGGGGAAGTGCTGGCCGGCCTGCTGGTCGGGCAGGCCTCGGTACTGGCGGCGGCGATCTTCTACCGCGATGAAGCCGGCCGCGACCTGCTGGTGCAGATGGCGCGACAAAGCGATGCCGGCGACCTGGACGAGGCCACGCTGCGCCGGCTGGACGACCACGTCGAGCTGATGGCGCATGCCGGCGGCCACCTGATCGGCCTGGCCGTGGCGACGCCGCGCCCCGGCCTGCGCGTTGCCCTGCTGGCCAACGCGCAGTCGCTCGACGACATGCTGGCCCCGCGCGAACTCGGTCCGTCGGCGCATCTGGCGCTGCTGCAAGGCGCGCGCGCCCATCCGGCGCTGGCGGCACCGGCCAGCGCCCTGCCCGCGTCGCTGCTCGACAGTATCGCCCAGCCGCGCATCGCCAGCCTCGCCGTGCGCGAGGACGGCCGCGACGGCATCACGGTATCTGCGTTCTCGCGCATCGACGGCAGCGACTGGTCGGTGGCCTCGGTGCAGCCGGCCGCCGATGCCGAAACCGCCGCCGCCGATATGCGTCGCAGCGCGCTGGCGGCGATGCTCGCCGTGGCCCTGCTGGTGACGGCGCTGGCTGCCCTGGCCTGGACCCGCGTGGTGCAGCCGGTGCGCGCCCTGCTGGCCTGGCAGCGCAACATGATCAGCGGCGGCGGCGGCGAAGGCGGCGACCTCGCCAACCTCAAGTCCGCGTTCCGCCAGATCCAGCGCCACCAGCGCAACCGCGAGGCGTTGAGCGAAGTGTTCCTCGGCCGCTACAAGCTGCTCAGCACGCTTGGACAGGGCGCGATGGGCTCGGTGTTCCTGGCCTGGGATCCGCGCCTGAAACGCCACGTCGCGATCAAGACCATCCACCTGGAGGCGCTGGATGCCGACCGCCAGCGCAGCCTCGCCAGGACGCTGGAGAACGAAGCCGTGGCGGTGGCCAACCTGCGCCATCGCAACATCGTCGGCGTGCATGACCTGGTTGCCGCCGGGGCCTTCGCCTTCGTGGTCATGGAGTACATGGAGGGTGGCAACCTGCGTCATGTGCTGTCGCGCCACGGCGCGCTGTCCAGCGGCGAAGTGGTGGTGATCGCCCGCGCCCTGCTGCGCGCGCTGGACGCCGCGCACCGGGCCGGCCTGCTGCATCTGGACATCAAGCCCGGCAACGTGCTGGTGCCGCCGGAAGGGGAACTGAAACTGGCCGATTTCGGCATCGCCACCTGGCGCTCGGAGCTGCCGGACCTCGCCGCGCGCGGCGCGCCGGCCGGCACGCCGGGCTATATCGCACCGGAATACGTGCTCGGTGAGGCACCCAGCGAGCGCTCGGACCTGTTCTCGCTCGGCGTCCTGCTGATGGAATGCCTGAGCGGCGAGCGCCCCAGCCCGGCCAGCGCCCAGATCGCCGAACTGCGCCGGTTGGCCAGCCGCCCGCTGCTGTTGCCGACGCGCGTTCGACAGCGCGAAACGGCGCTCGCCGCCGTGCTGGAGCGCCTGTGCGCACTCGATCCGTCACAACGCCCGGCCAGCGCCCGCGAGGCGATGGCGCTGTTCGATCCCTTCGACGACGGCGACGGCGCGGAGCGCCTGGCCGAACGCGCCCGCGAGCTGGGCGGCGACGCCATGCTCTCCGCAAAGCAGCACACCGCCAGCCTCGCCCAGCCCTCGCGACAGGCCGCCGGCGATGACGCGGCGACCCGCCCAGCACCGGTGATTGTGCCGACCGCCGTCGCTGCGCTGGCCGGCGACACTACCGATGCGGGGCCGCTGGCCGAACAGGCGACGCGTCCGCCACCGACGCCGGTTGGCCGCGAACTCGGTCCCGGCGGTACGCTGACGCAATGGAACCCGCCTGCCGCCAGCGCCGCCGAGGCATCGACCGACTCGCTGCCGGGCAGCGACGAAACGCCGACGCTGCGCAGCAGCGAAGAACCGACCACCCAGCCGCTGCCATGACCCCTTCCCGCCTGCCGCTGCTGCTTGTCCTCGCCCTGATGCTGAACGCAGCGCTGACGATGGCCGATGAGCCTGCCGACGCCGTGTTCGCGCCCGGCCAGTCGCTGGACCCGCTGCTGGCCGGCGAGCGCGTCGCCGGGTTGCGCTTCAGCCTCGACGGCGCGCCGCCTGGCGCGCGCGATGCGCTGCCGCCCGCACCGAACCAGCCCGGCCTGCACTGGCTGATCGTCCACGACGAGGACGGCCGGCCTGTGCACTGGCGGCCGTTCCGGGTCGGCGAAGCGACGGCCGATCAGGAAATCGCCCTGACGCTGGCCATCGACGCCGAAGGCCCGCGCATCGCACTGGAATTTTCCGGCCCGCAATGGCGGCTGGCGGACGGCACGCTGGCGCTGGCCGAGGCGAGCCGCAGCGAAATCCGCGCCGAGGACGCCGCCGGCGTCGAAGCGCTCGAACTGCTGGTCGATGGCGAACCCGTGGCGAGCGCCGACGGCTGGCAAAGTAACCGCTCCGAAGGCCGCTACCGGCTTTCCGCGCGGGCTCGCGATGGCCTCGGCAACCTTGCCGAGAGCGAGCCGTTCGAGGTGCTGCTGGATCGCAGTCCGCCGCAGGTGAACTGGACGCGGGCGGACGACGGTGCCGAACTGTCGGCACAGACTTTCGACGGCCGCAGACTGCGCCTGCGCGTGCAGGCCAGCGACGTCGGGGCCGGCGTCGCGCATCTCGAACACACCGACAAGCGCCACGACGGCGAGGCACTGGCCGACGGCATCGTGCTGACGGTGAACGCCGAAACGCTGGACTACGCCGTCGAGGATCGCCTGGGCAACCGCGCCAGCGGCCGCATCGGCCTGCGGGTTGATCGCGAGGGGCCGCGTATGGTCGCCAGCCAGGCCGGTCAGGCGCTGGCGCTCAATGATGCGGTGCTGTCGCGCAGCAAGGGCGAGATCGTGCTGGAGGCGCAGGACGAGGGTGCCGGCGTCGCCAGCGCCTGCGTGGAGACCTCGATCTGGTACGGCCAGTGCCGCGAATTGCCGCTGCGCCTGGAGGGCATCGCCGATGGCCATTACCGGCTGACCTTCCGCGCCGCGGATCGTCTCGGCAACCGCAGTTTCGAGCATCTCCGCATCGAGGTGCGGCCATGAGCACGCGGCTCTGGCTGTACGCCCTGCTGCTGCTCGCCACGCCGGCGATCCAGGCCGCGCCGGCGGTCTACGAGGATCGCGTCGAGGACTACGTGGTGGTCGCCGGCGACACCATCAGCGGCATCACCCGGCGTTTTCTCGGCGAGGAGACCTTCTGGGAGGACAACTGGAAGCTCAACCCACAGGTGCGCGACCCCGACCTGCTGCGGATCGGCCAGCGCCTGCGCATCATCGTCCAGCGCAAGGTGATCGCCGAGTCGGCGCAGGTGGTGGAGGCGATCAACCGCACCGAGAAGATGCGCGTGCGGCCGACCTGGGAACCGGCCAGCAGCGGCGACCGGCTGAGCGCCGGACAGGGCCTGCGCACGCGCGAGAAATCGGCGGCGGAACTGCGCTTCAACGCCGAATCCAGCCTGCGCCTGGGCGAGTTCTCGCAGGTGTTTCTGGCCGCCAAGGAAACCAGCCTGCGCGGCGTTGATCGCGGCAGCATCAAGGTCGAACAGGGCAATGTGGACCTGCGCTTCGCGCCGTTGCAGCGGCCGCGCACGCAGATCGAACTGATCACCGGCCCGTCGACCACGGCACCACAGACGCAGCCCGGCCAGCCGACCGAAATCCGTACCGGTGCCACCGACGATGGCGGCGCGCGGGTGATGGTGTTCGCCGGGCGCTCGCAGGTGTCCGCCGGCGGCGGCCAGGTCGATGTCGCGGCCGGCATGGGTACGCGGGTCGCCGACAGCGGCCCGCCGACGCCGCCGGAAAAACTGCTGCCGGCCCCGCAACCGGAATCCGCCGCGCTGAACTGGCCCTACGCCAACGGCCTGCTGCGCTGGCAGCCGGTGGCGGAGGCCGCCGGTTACCTGGTGGAAGTCTGCGCCGACCCGGCCTGCGCCCGCCTGCATCAGCGCGAGGCCCTGCCCGCAGGCACGACCCGGCTGCAGGTGACGCCGCTGCCGCTCGGCACCCACCATTGGCGCGTCCATGCGGTCAGCACCAGCGGACTGGATGGCTACGCCAGCGCTGCGGCCACCATCGAGGTGACCGATTCGCGCGTCGATCACCTGCCGCCGCTGTTGGCGCTGCGCCCGCTTTCCGGCTTCGTCCTCGACCCGCAGGGCGCGGTGCGGCTCGGCCCGGCCGCCACCTTCGAACTGCTCGCCCACGACGAGTTGGCCGGCGTCGCGCGCATCGAAATCAGCCGCGATGGCGGCGACTGGCAGCCCTGGACGCCGACGCCGATCACCCTGGCCGAACTGCGCGACGGCCGAACCCGCTTTCGCGCCGTGGATCGGCTGGAACAGGTTTCCCCGGCGTTGCGGCTGGACATTTCGGCCATCCGCTGACGAAATCCGCGCCGCCACGGCGTGCAGCGCGCGCAATGCAGCGGCACGCGCGTCAGCCGGTCATCCCCAGCAGCCGTTCCAGAATCTCCGCATAAATCCCAGGCAGGCGCTCCAGATCGGCAATGTCGATGCATTCGTCGACCTTGTGGATGCTGGCATTGATCGGCCCCAGTTCGACCACTTCCGCACCCAGCGGAGCGATGAAGCGGCCGTCCGAGGTGCCACCGCCGGTGTTTTCCTGCGGCAGATGGCCGAGGCGTGCGCGCAGGGTGTCGCGGACGGCACGGCGCAGCGGGCCTTCGGTGGTGTGGAACGGCTCGCCGGAGCGGTGCCAGTTGAGCGTCGCCGGCACGCCGTGTCGGCGCAGGCAGTCTTCCACTTCGACAATCAGCGCATCCGCCGTCCAACGCGGCGAATAGCGGAAATTGAATTGCACCCGGGCCGTGCCGGGAATCACGTTGCTGGCCCCGGTACCGGCGTCGAACCCGGCGATCTGGAAGCCGGTGGCGGGAAAGTCCGGCCACGGCGCTTCGTCCCATTGCCGGCGGCTCAGTTCCAGCAGGGCCGGCAGGGCGTCGTGGATCGGGTTGCGCGCCAGTTCGGCGTAGGCCACGTGGCCCTGGATGCCCTGGATGACGGCCGTGCCGGTCAGCGAGCCGCGCCGGCCGATGCGCACGGTGTCGCCCAGCCGCGCGCCGGACGAGGGCTCGCCAACCAGGCAATGGTCGATGCGCTGGCCGCGCCCGGCGAACACGCGGGCGACGTGGCGGACGCCGTCGATGGCGTCGCCCTCCTCGTCCGAGGTCAGCAGCAGGGCCAGCACGCCGGGATGCTCGGGATGCGCCGTCGCCAGATGCTCCAGTGCGCAGACGAAGGCGGCCACGCTGCCCTTCATGTCGGCAGCACCGCGAGCGTACAGGCGGCCGTCGCGGATCGTCGGCACGAACGGCGGGCTGGACCAGGCATCGGCCGGTCCCGTGGGCACCACATCGGTGTGGCCAAGCAGACAGGCCACTGGGTCGCCCCGTCCGTGCGTGGCCCAGAGGTTGCGCACCGCGCCGGCGTCAAGCCATTCGATGGTGAAACCGCAGCGCGCCAGGCGCTCGGCGATCAGCGTCTGGCAGCCGCCGTCCTCGGGCGTCACCGACGGCCGCGAGACCAGCTCGCAGGTCAGCGCCAGGACATCGGAGCCGGACCCAACGGACATCGCGCGTCGCCTACTTGCCGCCGAAGCGCTGCGCGTACTGCTTGTCGGTGAAACCGACGCCGACCGAACCGTCCGCCGCCAGCGCCACCGGACGCCGCACCAGGGCCGGATACTCCTTGATCAGCAGGGTCCATTCCGGATCGCTGCCCGGCGCCTTGCGCGAGTCGGGCAGGTTGCGCCAGGTCATCGAGGCGCGGTTGACCAGCTTCTCCCAGCCGCCCAGTTGCTGCGCCCATTCCTTCAGCGTCGCGGCAGGGATCGGATGGGCGCGGTAGTCGACGAAATCATGGGCGATGTTGCGGCGGACCAGCCAGGCCCGCGCCTTGTCGCATGTGGTGCATTTTTCCAGTCCGTAGAGTGTCAGACGCATTCCGTTTTCCTGTCTGGCCAAAGGTGTTCGCGTGGCGGCGGATGATCAGTCGGTGCCGCGCAGCAGTTCGTTGATCGAGGTCTTGGCGCGGGTCCGCTCGTCGACACGCTTGACGATGATAGCCGCATACAGCGAATGGCTGCCGTCGGCGGCCGGCAGGCTGCCGGCCACCACCACGCTGCCGGCCGGCACGCGGCCGTGGCTGACGGTGCCGCTGGCGCGGTCGTAGATGCGCGTGGACTGGCCGAGGAACACGCCCATGCCGATAACGCTGCCGCGTTCGACGACGACGCCCTCGACCACTTCCGAGCGGGCACCGATGAAGCAGCCGTCCTCGATGATCGTCGGTGCCGCCTGCAACGGCTCCAGCACGCCGCCGATGCCGACCCCGCCGGACAGATGGCAGTGGGCACCGATCTGCGCGCAGGAGCCGACCGTGGCCCAGGTGTCGACCATGGTGCCGGCACCGACATGCGCGCCGATGTTGACGAAGCTCGGCATCAGCACCACGTCGCGGCCGAGATGGGCACCGCGACGGACGACGGCACCGGGAACCAGGCGCGCACCGACGGCGCGCAAGGCGTCCTCGTCGGCGTCCTCGAAGCGCAGCGGCACCTTGTCCCAGAACGCCGCCGGCGCAGCCGGCATGCGGCGCATCGGGTTGACGCGGAAATACAGCAGCACGGCCTTCTTCAGCCAGGCGTTGACGCGCCAGCCGCCGCTGCCGTCGGGCTCGGCGACGCGCGCATCGCCGCGTTCCAGCGCATCCATGACGGCGTCGACGGCCTGCCGCAGCGGGCCTTGCAACTCGGCGGCGGTGAGCGACTCGCGGCGCTCGAAGGCGTCCTCGATCAGCGGGCGCAGGGCGTCCGGGGACGCGCCGTCAATGGGCGGGAGATGGGCTGGCATGGGACTCGTTGCAGATGGGGGAAGGATCCAGGCATTCCAGCAGCGCCGTCTTCACTGCCGATTGCGCGGCGGCGTCGAGCTGGTGGTCGCCCTCGTCGGTGAGGACGAAGAAGTCCTCGACGCGCTCGCCGAAAGTGGCGATGCGGGCATCGTGGACGCGCAGGCGCTGGCCGCGCAGCACCGCCGACACCATCGCCAACAGACCGGGGCGGTCGGTGCAGACCAGGCTCATCTCGCTGCGGCCGTCGCGCGACAGGCCGAACTCGACCTGCACCGGCACGCGGAAATGGCGCAACTGGCGCGGCATGGCGCGGCGCACCGCCGGCACCCGCAGGGGGCTGCGCCGCAGCGCCTCGTGCAGCGCCTCGGCGACGGTGGCGGCACGGCGCTGCGGGGAGACGAACTCGCTGCCGGCGTCGAGCACCTGGAAGGTGTCCAGGCTGTTGCCACGGGTGGAGGTGACGATGCGCGCCTCGACCACGTTCAGGCCGAGCCGGCCCAGGGTGGCGCTGACGGCGGCGAACAGGCCGTCGCGATCGGGCGAGTAGACGAACACCTCCAGCGCGCCGGGGCGCTGGTGCGCGCGGGCCAGGACGTGCGGCTCGCCGGGCGCGGCACCGGCGATGCCCAGCGTCTGCCAGGCCAGTTGCTCGGGCCGGTAGCGCAGGAAACTCTCGTCGGGAAACTCGGCCCAGACGGCGGCGATTCCGGCCTCGTCCATGCCGTGGGCGCGGATCAGCGCCGCGGCCTCGTGGCGGGTCTCGGCGACGCGCTCGGCGGCGTGGGTCTTGTGTTCCAGACCACGACGCAGGGCGAACCGGGTGGCACCGTACAGGTCGGCCAGCAGGCGATCCTTCCAGGCGTTCCACAGCTTGGGACTGGTGCCGGCGATGTCGGCGACGGTAAGCAGATAAAGGTAATCCAGGCGCTCGCGCTCGCCGACCAGGGTGGCGAAGCGGCGAATGACCTCGGGATCGGCGATGTCCTGGCGCTGCGCGGTGATGCTCATCGTCAGGTGCTCGCGGACCAGCCAGGCGACCAGGTCGGTATCCACTTCGGACAGGCCGTGCTCGCGGCAGAACGCCAGCGCGTCCTCGGCACCGAGCGTGGAATGATCGCCGCCGCGACCCTTGGCGAGATCATGGAACAGGCCGGCGATCAGCAGCAGCGCCGGCTTGCGCAGGCGCGGCCAGACCTCGCAGGCCAGGGCGAAACGGCTGCGCGAGGCTTCGTCGCGGAAACTTGCGATGTTGCGCAGCACGGTCAGCGTGTGCTCGTCGACGGTATAGACGTGGAACAGGTCGTACTGCATGCGCCCGGCAACGCGGCCGAACGCCGGCAGGTAGCGACCGAGCACGCCGAGCCGGGCCATCCGGGTCAGCGTGACCACGGCGTCGGGATGGCGCAGGATGGCCATGAACATCTGCCGCGCCGCCGGCTGCGCGCGCAGGGTTTCGTCGATGCGCGGCAGGTTCTCGCCCAGCGCCCGCGCGGTGGAGGAATGCAGGCCGCCGACCTGCGCCGCGTCCTGCCAGACGACGAACAGTTCGAGCATGGCCAGCGGCTCGCGGGCAAACAGTTCGGCATCGCGCAGGCACAGATGGCCATCGGCAAGGGCAAAGCGCGCGTCCAGCGCGACCGCCTCGACGTCGGCACCGCGCAGATGCTCGGCAAAGCGCTGCATCAGCCGCTCGGACAGCCGCAGCACGATGGCCGCGCTGCGGAAATAGCCCTGCATCAACTGCTCGACGGCGAGGTTCTCGCGATGCACGTCGCGCAGGCCGAAATGCTGCGCCAGCGCGATCTGGTAGTCGAACAAAAGGCGCTCCTCGCGGCGTCCGGCAACCCGGTGCAGGCCGATGCGCAGCCGCGCCAGGGCGGCGTACTCGCGACGCAGGCCGGCCACTTCGACCTCGCCGGCGATGCCGAGCGCAAGCAGGTCGTCGAGACCGGCGACGCCGAACAGCCGCCGCGCCATCCAGCCCAGCGTGTGCAGGTCGCGCAGGCCGCCCGGGCCTTCCTTGAGGTTGGGCTCCAGGTTGTACGCGGTGTCGTTGTAGCGGGCGTGGCGGGCGCGCAGTTCGGCCAGTTTGCCGGCATGGAACTGCGCCGCCGGCCACAGATCCGGCGCGTTCATCGCCTGCGTCAGCACGGCCGCCGCGCCCTCGGCGTCGCACAGCGGACGCAGGTCGAGCAGGGCGGTGGCGACGGTGATGTCCTCGCGCGCCACGCTGACGCATTGCTCGACGCTGCGCACGGCGTGGCCGGGCTCCAGGCCGATGTCCCAGAGCGCGGCGAAGAAGCGTTGCAGCGCGGCCTGCCCGGCCTGCTGCGCCGCCGGTTCGCCCAGCGCCAGCAGGTCGATGTCCGAACACGGGAACAGTTCGCCGCGACCGTAGCCGCCGGTGGCCAGCAAGGCGAGTCCCGGCGGTGCCCCGGCCAGTTGCCAGGCACGCCGGCACAGCGCATCGACGACCTGGCTGCGACCGCGCAGCAGCGCCAGCACGGCTTCGTCGCTGTCCGGATCGGCGTCGAGGGCGGCGTACAGCGCGGCGTCGGCGTCGGCCAGTGCGGCGCAGGCGCTCTCGCGCCAGTCGTCCATCGTCAGCGCGGCCAGCCGCCCCTCCATGTCGATGGCGAGCGGGCCGGCGTTCACAGCCAGTCGGCGTCGTCGCTGCGCGGCGTCAGCACCTCGAATCCGTCGTCGGTCACCGCGATGGTGTGCTCCCACTGCGCCGACAGCGAGCGATCCCGGGTGACTACGGTCCAGCCATCGGGCAGCAGGCGGGTGTGGCGGGCACCGGCGTTGATCATCGGCTCCACGGTGAAGGTCATGCCCTTTTCCAGCCGCGGGCCGGTGCCGGGCTGGCCGTAATGCAGGATCTGCGGATCCTCGTGATAGATGCGGCCGATGCCATGGCCGCAGTACTCGCGCACCACGGAGAAGCGCTGGCCCTCGGCATAGCTCTGGATGGCGTGGCCGATGTCGCCCAACGTTGCGCCCGGACGCACCGCGCGGATGCCGCGATACATCGCCTCGCGCGTCACCTCCACCAACCGCCGCGCCAGCACGCTGCCCTCGCCGACGATGAACATGCGGCTGGTGTCGCCGTGCCAGCCGTCCTTGATCACGGTGACATCGATGTTGAGGATGTCGCCATCCTTGAGGATCTTGCTGGCGCTGGGAATGCCGTGGCAGATCACGTTGTTGACCGAGGTGCACAGGGTGGCCGGAAACGCCATCCGCCCCGGCGCGCCGCCGTAGCCGATGTTGGCCGGAATCGCCTTCTGCACGTTGACGATGTGGTCGTGGCAGATGCGGTCGAGTTCCGCCGTGCTGACGCCGGCGCGCACATGCGGGGCGACGATTTCCAGCACCTCGGCGGCGAGTGCGCCGGCGACGCGCATGGCGTCGATCTCGGCGGGAGTCTTGATGCGAATGTCCATCGTTCAATTATCGCCGATTTCACCGCGCCCCGGTTTCGCGGTCGCTGCGGCGACCGGTACCGGTTGCTCGCCCGCGCCGTGACGGGGGACGGATCGACGCGCCGGTTCAGGCCTTGTCGACGGCCGTGGTGAAGCTCTCGCCGCAGCCGCATTCGGCGGCCGCGTTGGGGTTGCGGAACACGAATTCGCTGTTCAGCCCGCGCCGCACGAAATCGACCTCGGTACCATCGACCAGCGGCAGGCTGTCGGCGTCGACCACCACGCGCACGCCGTCGAAATCGAACACGGTGTCGTCGGGTTGCACCTTGTCGGCCACGTCCACCGCGTAGCCCCAGCCCGAGCAGCCGGTCTTCTTCACGCCAAGCCGGAAGGCGCTGCCGGCCTCGCGGCGGGCGAGGAAGTCGCGGACGCGCTGCGAGGCGGCGGGAGTCAGTTGAATGGCCATGTTGATGAATCCGGACAGATGAAGCCATGGACGCCGCGAGAAGGCCGGGAGTTCCCCTCCGGGCCGCGCGGCGGCAGTCGCCATGTTCTATCATGCCTGCCCTTTCCCGTGCCTGCGGCGGGCCGTCCCGCCCCGGCATTCCTCATCCGGAGCGGCATTCATGGCAGTGGTCAGCGTCCAACAGGCGCTTTCCGGCGAGATCCTCGCCGGCGGCAGGGTTACCGTTCGCGGCTGGGTGCGGACCCGGCGCGATTCCAAGGCCGGCCTGAGCTTCGTCAACCTGAGCGACGGCTCCTGCTTTGCGCCGATCCAGGTGGTGGCCCCGGCTTCGCTGGCCAATTACGAAAGCGAGGTGAAGCATCTGACCGCCGGTTGCGCGGTGATCGCCAGCGGCGTCCTGGTCGCCTCGCAAGGACAGGGCCAGCGCTTCGAGTTGCAGGCCGACGCGATCGAAGTCAGCGGCTGGGTGGAAGACCCGGAAACCTACCCGATCCAGCCCAAGGCACACTCGCTGGAGTTCCTGCGCGAGGTCGCCCACCTGCGCCCGCGCACCAACCTGTTCGGCGCGGTGACGCGCATCCGCCACTGCCTGGCGCAGGCCGCGCATCGGTACTTCCACGAGAACGGCTACTACTGGATCAACACCCCGATCATCACCACTTCCGACGCCGAAGGTGCCGGGCAGATGTTCCGCGTCTCGACGCTGGACCTGGCCAACCTGCCGCGCAGCGACAAGGGCGAGGTCGATTTTTCCCGCGATTTCTTCGGCAAGGAGGTGTTCCTGTCGGTGTCGGGCCAGCTCAACGTCGAGGCCTTCGCGCTGTCGATGAGCAAGGTCTATACCTTCGGCCCCACCTTCCGCGCGGAAAACTCGAACACCACCCGTCACCTGGCCGAGTTCTGGATGATCGAGCCGGAGATCGCCTTCGCCGACCTGGCCGAGGACGCGCGGGTGGCCGAGGAGTTCCTCAAGTACCTGTTCCGCGCGGTACTCGACGAGCGCGGCGACGACATGGCCTTCATCGCCGAGCGCGTGCAGAAGGACGCCATCACGCGCCTTGAGCATTTCGTCGACGCGCCGTTCGAGCGCATCGAATACAGCGATGCCGTGGCGCTGCTGCGCAAGTCCGGGCAGAAATTCGACTTCCCGGTCGAATGGGGTCTGGACCTGCAAACCGAACACGAGCGCTGGCTGACCGAGCAGCACGTCGGCCGGCCGGTGGTGGTGACCAACTACCCCGAGCACATCAAGGCGTTCTACATGCGCCTGAACGACGACGGCAAGACGGTGGCGGCGATGGACGTGCTGGCACCGGGCATCGGCGAGATCATCGGCGGCAGTCAGCGCGAGGAACGCCTCGACGTGCTCGACGCGCGCATGGCGCAGTTCGGCCTCGATCCCGCGCACTATCAGTGGTATCGCGATTTCCGCCGCTACGGCAGCGTGCCGCACGCCGGCTTCGGCCTCGGCTTCGAGCGCCTGATCGTCTACGTCTGCGGCCTGTCCAACATCCGCGACGCCATCCCCTATCCGCGCGCTCCCGGCAACGCGGAGTATTGAGGTCAGGCAGTTCCAGTAGGCGGTTCCAGTGTCGGAGGGCCGGAGCAGAAGCGGCGCTCGTCCGGCAACTGGAACTCGCCCCCCCCAAGGAGCCCCCATGTCCACCCATCTGATGTTCCTGCTGCTGCTCAGCACCGGGCTGGCCATCACCGGTTTCACCGGCTACGTCATCTTCGGGCCGCTGACCTATCGGCAGATGCGTGATCGCGGCCTGCGTATCGGCGGTCATGCCTTTGCGCCGGACTTCCTGCGCTGGATCCTCGGCGGCGGCTTCCGTGCCACCCGCGACAGCGCCATCACCGGCCTCGCCACGCCGGCGCAGATCCTGTCCTGGTGCTGCCTGGTCGGGCTGCTGCTGAGCGGTCTCGCCATGCTGCCCTTCCTCCTCTGAGAACGTCCGATGATCGCTTCGCAATGGTGGCTGCGCGCACTCGGTCGCACCCTGATCTGGGCGCGGCTGGACCTGCATGATTCCGGCATCGCCCAGGTGTTCGACTGCGATGGCCGCACCCTGGTCTACGACAGCGAGGACAGCGCCCGCGCCGCCCTGCTCGATGCCGAGTTCGCCGCCCTGGACGGCCTCGACGAGGACGATGCCGCGGCCCTCGGCCTCGACCTCGCCAGCATCCATCCACCCGCAGCCGGCAGCGACGAGGCCCTGCGCGAGCGGATGATCCAGGCCTTGCCCGCCATCCACTGACCCTCGGCGCGGATGCGCAGGCCCTGAGCCCGGTGCTCGCGCCAAACGAAACGGCCGCCCTCGCAGGCGGCCGTTTCGTTTTGATCCGTATTGGTCGGGACGGTGAGATTCGAACTCACGACCCCTAGCACCCCATGCTAGTGCGCTACCAGGCTGCGCTACGCCCCGACTGCACGCCGACCTGATGCAGGCGGCGAGCCGCGAATTATAGCCGTTCCGGCCGGTCTGCGGGCAAGCCCGTCGACCGGCCATCCGCCGGGCGCTCAGAACGCCACGTTCAGGCTCAACCACAGATTGCGCGACTTGTCCTTGTTGTTGTAGTCGTCGACGAAGCTGGCGGTGTATTCGCCGCTGTTCGGGTCCTGGCTGAAGACGGTCTGGAAGCTGGTGAAGTCCTCGTCGAGCAGATTGTTGATCCGCGCGCCGAGGGCGACGTGGTCGTTGAAGCGGTACTGCGCGCCCAGGTGGAACACGGTGTAGTCCTGGTAATACAACAGGTTGCCGTTGGCATCGACGCCGCGATAGCGCTGCGAGCGCGACTCGCCCAGCAATTGCACGTTGAACTGCTCGCTGAGCTGCCAGTCGAGGGTGGCGTTGACCATGTCCTTGGCGGTATTGGTCAGTGGCAGGCCCTGCTCGGCACCGCTGAGCTGTTCGCTGTCGGTCCAGGTGTAGTTGGCGCGCAGCGACAGGCCCTCGAAGAACTCGTAGCGGCCGGCCAGTTCCGCGCCGCGCACGCGGGCCTCGTCGATGTTGATGTTCTGCGCATAGGTGGCGTAGCCGAGCAGTTCGTAATCGCCGAGGTTGGCGCAGGGCCGCACGCCGCCGGTCTGGGCGCAGCTCAGGCTGGTTTCACCACGCGCGATCTTGTCCTTGAAATCGTTGTTGAACAGGGTGATGTTGAAGTTGTGCCCGGCGCTGGCGGAGTTCCAGTACAGGGCGATCTCGCTGTTGACGCTGGTTTCCGGTTCCAGATCCGGGTTGCCGACGAAGGGCGAGGTGCCCTGACCGCCGAAGCCGGTGACGCCGTCGTACAGGTCGGTGGTCTTCGGTGTCTTGTAGCCGGTGCTGACGCCGCCCTTGAGCACCCAGGTCGGGCTCAGGTTGTAGACCGCGTACAGGCGCGGGCTCAGGTGCTCGCCGAACACGTTGTGGTCGTCGTAGCGCAGGCCGGCGGTGACGGTCAGCGCATCGGCCAGGGTCCAGTTGTCCTCAGCGAACACCGACCACATCTCGTGGTCCTGCACCACGCCGGCACCGTCGTCGCCCTGCTCCATGCCGAACACGCCATCGTCCAGTTCGCCGTCGATGATCTGGCTGCCGAGCACGACGTGGTGGTTCTCGCCCACCGGCATGTCGAGCTTGGCATCGAAGGTGTACTGCGCGGATTGCAGGTTGCGCTTGGGGCGCGGCAGGAAGGTATCGACCATGATCTGCTGGCGCTGGCCGACACTCAGGCCGGCGTAGGGGCCGGTGCCACGGAAAATCTGCTGGTGCAGCAGGCGCTCGGCCACGGTCAGCGGCAGGGTGCGGCCATTGTTGTCGGTTTCCACGTGCGAGAGCGAGACGAAGCTGCGGCCGAACTGCCAATCGCCGTGATGGGTGACGGCCCACTGGTCGCGGGTGAATTCCTGGTCGGCGGAATAGCCGGCGCGCGGTGCCGAGCGCCACAGCCCCTCGATGCCATCGACAGTGCCGAGCGGATAGGTTTCGGTGCCGAGGTTGTTGATGAACGGGGTGTTGTCGTAGACCTGCTCGGAAGCGTCGTAGTCGAGGATCAGGCTCTGCGAATCGGTCGGCGTCCAGCTCAGGCTGAGGCCGAGCTCGGTGTTGCTGTTGTCGACCGTCTTGCCGCCGCCGCCAAAGCCCAGCGAGCGCTCGAACCCGGTGCCGTCGGGGGCGCTGATCAGTTCGTACTCCGGCGTCGAGGCGTTGCGCTCGTAGCGCGCGCCACGCACGGTGAGACCGAGCAGGTCCGCCAGCAGCGGCCCGCTGAGGCCGAAGTCAAAGGTGCTGTCGGAGCCGAAGTCGCTGTTTTCCTGGAAGCTGTGGCCGAGCGTGGCCGAGCCGGTCCAGCGGGTGGAAACCTTGCGGGTGATGATGTTGATGACGCCGCCGAGGGCGTCGGCACCGTACAGCGTGGAGGCCGGGCCGCGAATCACCTCGATGCGCTCGATCATGTCCAGCGGCGGAATGTGGTTGAACTGGTTGCCGCCGAAGTTGTTCGGGTAAATGTCGCCGTGATTGTTCTGGCGGCGGCCGTCGATCAGGATCAGGGTGTAGTCCGGGCCCATGCCGCGGATCGAAATGGTCTTCTGGCCGGTCTTGTCGGAGGTTTCGCCGACATCGATGCCCTCCAGGTCGCGGACGGCGTCGATCAGGGTCATGTAGGGGCGCTTTTTCAGCTCCTCGCGGGTGACCACGCTGATGCTGGCCGGCGCGTCGGTGAGCTTCTGCTCGAAACCGGCGGCGGTGACCACGACCTGGTCGAGCGAAACCTCACCGATGGCGGCTTCGCCTGGCGTGCCCTGGGCCTGGGCGATCTGGAAGAGGCCGGCCAGCACGGCCAGGCAGAGGACGCGGCGTCCGCGAGCGGGACGGCGAAGGGAAACAAGCGACGACATCGGGGACTTACCTCGGGGAGGGAGCAAGGAGTGCGGGCCTGTCGCCACCTGCCGCCGTCTGTCGCGGCGTGCCGGGCGTGCGTCCTTTCCTGCCGCGTTCAACCGGGCCTGCCCGGCAGACGCACGGGCGGTATCGGACCCAGGTCTAGCCGCTTATCGTAATAAAAACGATTCGCATTAACAATGGGAATTTTACGCTTGCGAAGCTACCCGCCCGGCACCGGGGCGGTCGTGTCGAAGTGCTGGAAACGGCGTCATCGGGCCGACCGGCGACCCGAGCGCCCTGCCCCGCCCGGCTTACGACGTGGCGTCGGCCGTCTGCGCGCGCGGGCCGAAGCGGCGCTCGACGTAGGCGTCGATCAACTGCACGAATTCCTCGGCGATGCGCTCGCCGCGCAGGGTCACCTGCTTGACGCCGTCGATGAACACCGGCGCGGCCGGCGCTTCACCGGTGCCCGGCAGGGAGATGCCGATGTCGGCGAACTTGCTCTCGCCGGGACCGTTGACGATGCAGCCCATCACCGCCAGGCTCAGGCTCTCCGCGCCCGGATGGCTGATGCGCCAGACCGGCATGCGCGCACGGACGTGGTCCTGCACCGCCTTGGCCAGTTCCTGGAAAAACGTGCTGGTGGTGCGACCACAGCCCGGACAGGCGGTGACCAGCGGGGCGAAGGCGCGCAGGCCCATCGTTTGCAGCAGTTCCTGGGCGACGATCACTTCCTGCGTGCGCGAGCCGCCCGGCTCCGGCGTCAGCGAGATGCGGATGGTGTCGCCGATGCCCTCCTGCAACAGCACCGCCAAGGCGGCACTGGAGGCGACGATGCCCTTGCTGCCCATGCCGGCCTCGGTCAGACCCAGGTGCAGCGGGAAATCGCTGCGCCCGGCCAGATCGCGGTAGACGGCGATCAGTTCCTGCACGCCGCTGACCTTGGCCGAGAGGATGATGCGGTCGCGTCCCAGACCCAGTTCGACCGCCCGCTGCGCCGAATCCAGCGCCGAGCGCACCAGCGCCTCGCGCATCACTGCGGCGGCCTCCGCCGGCTGCGGCAGACGCGCATTCTCGTCCATCAATGCCTGCGCCAGGCCCTGGTCCAGCGAGCCCCAGTTGACGCCGATGCGGATCGGCTTGTGGTAGCGCATCGCCAGCTCGATCAGGGTGGCGAACTGGGCATCCTTCTTGCGCCCGAAACCGACATTGCCGGGGTTGATGCGGAACTTGCCCAGCGCCTGCGCGCAGGCCGGTTCGTCGCTGAGCAACTGATGGCCGTTGTAGTGGAAATCGCCGATCAGCGGTGCCGACACGCCCATCGCGTCGAGCCGCTCGCGGATGCGCGGCACGGCGGCGGCGGCCTGCGCGGTGTTGACGGTGATGCGGACCAGTTCCGAGCCGGCGCGGGCCAGTTCGGCAACCTGGCGCGCGGTGGCGGCGACATCGGCCGTGTCGGTATTGGTCATCGACTGCACCACCACCGGCGCAGCGCCGCCGACAGCCACGCCGGCGACATCGACGCGCAGGCTTTGCCGACGCAGGGACGGCGCTGCGGAAACCGATGCCCTGCTCATGCCGCCGCCTTGTCGGCCTGGATCAGCACGTAATCACCGCCCTGCTCTTCCGGCGTCAGACGCTCGTAATGCTCCAGTGCCTGACCGGCGGACGACGCCGAGTCCGGCCCGTCGCCGCGCACCAGTTCCATCCGCCGGCACAGGGTGTCGAACAGCGCCGAAGTCAGCAGATGCATGTCGCGCCGCTCGCCGCTGCCCAGCGGCTGGTACTGCACGCCGCGCACCATCGGCCGCTGCACACCGGCACCATCCATGGCGCGCACGGCGACCGCATCGGCACGCCGCGCCAGCAGGGAAACACCGGCATCGACGCTGCCATCGCGGCCGTGGCGCAGCCAGCGGATGCTGCCGACCATCCAGTAGTCCATGCCCTCGCCAAGACCGAAGGCGATGCCGATGATCTCGCCGACCCGGGCGCGGACCTGTTCTTCGCGCGGCCAGCGCAACCGATAACCGTTGAGGCTCTGGTCGAGCACCTGCGCCCTGCTGCTGGCCCGGCGCAGGCCCTCGGTGGCACCCGGTGCCCAGCCGGCACGATCCTGCTCGCCGCCGACGCCGAACAGGCCGCTCTGTTGCAGGAAGGTCTCGAAATCGACATCGCCGGCCAGGCGGTAATGCAGGCCGCTGAGGCCGATCACCGTCTCCAGCGCGTGCCCGGCGGCCAGTCGCGAGGCGCGCCGCACGCCGGCGCTGCTCCAGCCAGCGCGCAAGCGGCGCAGCAGTTCCACCGAGCTTTCCAGCGTGCGCCCGTTGCGCAGGCGCAGCGACAGCGCCCCGCCCTGCCCGTCGGCCAGCGGCCGCTCCAGCAACTGGCGCACCGCATCGAGGTCCAGCCACAGCAGCGGACCATGTTCCTCGGTGCGTTCCTCGGGGATGTAGCCCGGCCCCTGGTCGCGGTCCGTGGCGACGGCGAAGCTGTCCTTGCCGGCGGACTTGCCCGACAGCGACACATAGCTCGCCAGGTCGCGCGTCGCCGGCCACAGGTCGGCCTGTTCGCGCTGGCTGAATCGGTAGGGATTGGACAGCGCCAGCAGCAGCGCCTGGGCGTAGATCTGGCCGACGCTGAGGGTCTGTTCCTCGATCACTTCGTCGATGGCCTTGTCTTCCAGCGACACGCTGCGGGCGAAGCCGAACAGAGCGTGCAGGGTGTTCCACTCGCCTTCGCGCGGCGAGTCGTAGACGAAATACGCCCGCGTCAGCAGCCGCGAGGCGTGGAAGATGGCGCGCTCCAGCGCCAGCGCCACGCTGCCGCCGCGCAGGAACGGCACGCTGCCGGCCGGCGCGCACAGTTCGATCACCGCCAGCCGGTAGCCGAACGCCAGTTCCTCCTCGAAGGCGCGCAACTCGGCCAGCGCCTTGGCCTTCGGCGGCGGCAACGGCAGGGAGCCGCCCTGCGCCTGGCCGTCGAGCAGGTCGATGGCTTCCAGCACCACCGGCCGCAGCGCTTCCAGCGCCGCCAGGCGCTGCACGCCGTCGAGCCGCTGGCTGCGCATGTCCTGCAGCGCATCGAGCAACTGGCGATGCGCGACCATCTGGTTGGCGCGCGGCAGCGAGGCGACCCAGCTCTTGACCCGCCGGCTGTCGGTGGCGAAGGACGTGGCACTGGGCGCGCTGCGCGCGGGAAGGCCCTCGGTCAGTCTCCGGTATTCGGCGCTCATCGGTGTCGATCCATCAGGAATGCGGCCCGGCCGCGCGCGGCGACCGGGTCCAATAGCTTAGCCGCAACGCCCGCCAGCCGTGACCGTCGGCGGGCTGTCCGGCCGCCGCGACGCTCAACCGGACTGGCCGCCGAGCGGGCCAAGAAAGCGCCGGTAATGGCGCAGTTCGCCGACCGACTCGCGGATGTCGGCCAGCGCGGTATGCGCGGACTGCTTGACCACGCCGGCCGCCACCTGCGGTGCCCAGGCCTGGGCGAGGATCTTCAGGCTGGACACGTCCAGGTTGCGGTAGTGGAAATGGCGTTCCAACCGCGGCATGCAGCGGACCAGGAAGCGGCGGTCCTGGCAGATCGAATTGCCGCAGATCGGCGAACTGCCCGGCTCCACCCATTCGGCGAGGAAATCCAGCGTGCGTTGCTCGGCCTGCGCCATGTCGCAGTCGGCATCGAGCACGCGCTGCCACAGCCCGGAGCGCTGGTGGTGGCTGCGGTTCCAGTCGTCCATCGCCTGCAGCCGCGCCAGTGGATGGCGGATCGCCAGTTCCGGCCCCTCGGCCAGCACGTTGAGGTCGTGGTCGGTGACCAGGGTGGCGATCTCGATGATCGAATCGCTGTCCGGGTCCAGCCCGGTCATCTCCAGGTCGATCCAGACCCAGCGCTGGCGACGCGGGTCGTCCGCCGTGGTGTGTGTAGTCATGGGTTTCCAGTGTGGCAACGAATTGCCTAGTGTAAGGGCGCGCAGCCGGCAGCCCTTGCAAAACCGGGCTGCGCTTCAAGACCAGGGCAGCGGATCGAACACCTTGATCGAGGTGGCTCAATCCTCGATGAAGCGCACGCGGCGGGTGATGCCGCAGGTCAGTTCGTAGCCGATAGTGCCGGCGGCCTCGGCGATTTCCTCCACCGGCAGGCCGCGCCCCCACAGCACCACCGGATCGCCAGTGCGTGCCTCGGGCGCATTGCGCAGATCCACCGCCAGCAGGTCCATCGACACCCGGCCCACCGTGGCGACCCGGCGCTCGCCGACCAGCACCGGCGTGCCGCTGGGCACAACGCGCGGATAGCCGTCGCCATAGCCGATGGCGGCGATGCCGATGCGCATGGCGCGCGACGCGGTGAACGCGCCGCCGTAGCCGATCGGCTCGCCTGCGGCAATCTGCTTCACCGCTACCAGGCGGGTCGACAGGGTCATCGCCGGGGCGAGTCCAAAGCGGCTGCCCGGCTGCCCGGCCACCGCCGACAGGCCATACAGCGCACCGCCGACGCGGATCCAGTCGGCATGGGTATCCGGCCAGCCGAGCACGGCGGCGGAATTGGCCAGACTGCGCGGCCCCGGCAGCGCCGCCACGGCCTGCTCGAAGCACTGCCGCTGGCGCGTGGTGGTCGGCTCGCCGAATTCGTCCGAACGCGCCAGGTGCGTCATCAGCACGATGTCCGGATCGACGCCGGCGAGTTGCCGCAGCCGGCCATGCGCGGACGCCGCCTCTTCCGGCGCGAAACCGAGCCGGTGCATGCCGCTGTCGATCTTCAGCCAGACCCGCAACGGCTGGCCGCCGCCATCGGCCTCCAGCATGCGCAACTGGCTGTCGTGGTGGACCACGGTATCGACCCGCAGCCGGCGCAACTGGGCCAGATCGGCCGGCTCGTCGAAGCCGGACAGCAGCACGATGCGCTGCGACAGCCCGGCGGCGCGCAGGCGCTCGGCGTCGGACAGCGCGGCGACGCCGAAGGCATCGGCACCTTCCAGTGCCATGGCGACGCGCTCCAGCCCGTGGCCGTAGCCATCGGCCTTGACCACGGCGAGCACACGCGAGGCCGGGGCGAGCCGACGGACGGCGGCGAGGTTGCCGCGCAGGGCGTCGAGATGGATGGTGGCTGCGGTGGCTCGGGACATGCGGGGTCGGCGGTTGGGCGAAGGACGGGATCAGGCTGCGCCGACGCGATGGCCCGCTGCGGGCACGATCTGGCGACGCGCAGGCAAGGCTATTCGAAGTGTCCGCCGTAGGTCTCGCTGGAAAGGTTGTCAAAGCGCGTGAACTGGCCGTGGAAGGCCAGCTTCACGGTGCCGGTGGGGCCGTTGCGCTGCTTGCCGATGATGATCTCGGCGACACCCTTGTCGGCCGATTCGGGATGGTAGTACTCGTCGCGGTAGATGAAGACGATCAGGTCGGCGTCCTGCTCGATGGCGCCGGATTCGCGCAGGTCGGCCATCACCGGGCGCCTGTCGGCGCGCTGTTCCAGCGAGCGGTTGAGCTGGGAGAGCGCGATCACCGGCACGTTCAGTTCCTTCGCCAGCGCCTTCAGCGAGCGGCTGATCTCGGAGATCTCGGTGGCGCGGTTTTCCTTGTTGCCGGGCACCTGCATCAATTGCAGGTAGTCGATGACGATCAGGCCCAGCTCGTGCTCGCGCGCCAGCCGGCGCGCCCGCGAGCGCAGTTCGGTCGGCGACAGCGCCGGCGTGTCGTCGATGAACAGCTTGACCTCGCTGAGCTGGGTGACCGCCGTGCTGACGCGGTTCCAGTCCTCGTCCTCCAGTTGCCCGGTGCGCATGTTCTGGGCATTGATCCGGCCCAGCGAGGAAATCAGCCGGAAGGTCAGCTGGGTGGCCGACATCTCCATCGAAAACACCGCCACCGCCTTGCGCGTGCGCAGGGCGGAATACTCGGCGATGTTCAGCGCCAGCGCGGTCTTGCCCATCGACGGGCGGGCGGCGAGGATCACCAGGTCGCCGCCATGCAGGCCCGAGGTGCGCTCGTCGAAGTCGATGAAGCCGGTCGGCAGGCCGGAGATCTTGCCCTTGTTCTCGAAGCGCTCGCTCAGGATGCGGAAGCTCTCGCGCAGGCTGGCGCGCATGTCGACGAAGCCCTGCTTGCCGCGGGCACCGTCCTCGGCGATGCGGAACACCGCCTGCTCGGCGCTTTCCAGCAGTTCTCGGCTGTCGCGCCCCTCCGGCTGGAAACCGTCGTTGGCGATCCGTGTGCCGACCTCGATCAACTGCCGCATGATCGACTTCTCGCGCACGATGTCGGCATAGGCGACGATGTTGGCCGCGCTCGGCGTGGTGCTGGCCAGTTCGATCACGTAATCGACGCCGCCGACCTGCTCGGCAAGGCCCTGCGACTGGAACCACTCGCCCAGCGTCACCGCATCGCTGGGCTTGTTGTCGGCGGCCAGGCGGGCGATGGCGCGGAAGATGATCTGATGGTCGCGGCGGTAGAAATCCTCCTCGCGCAGGCGGTCGGCGACCTTGTCCCAGGCCTCGCGAGAGAGCATCAGCCCGCCCAGCACCGCCTGCTCGGCCTCGACCGAATGCGGCGGCACGCGCAGCGGATCGTTGCGGCGAGCGACGGGAAAAACGGCGGGCGGGGCGGATTGCGGCTGGGACATGGGCAGGGCGTCGACAAAGGCCGCCTCGATGGCGGACGGGGATCATACGAAAGCGGCTTCCGCCACGCAGGCGAAAGTCTCTGGAGAACCTGGGGATAAGAGGGGGATCAGACGCTTGCGCGCCTTGTCCCGCCGTCATTTCAGCACGGTCGCGTCGCAGCGGTTGAGACAGCCCGCCGGACCCGCCCTATCGCGTCTCCCGGCCCCGCGGCGGCCCGTTCCAGCCGGCCTGGCTGACGTAATCGACCTCGAACACCCTGATGTCGGCCTGCGCCGCGTAGCGCACGCGGTACACCTTCAGATCGGCCTGCGAAGCGTAGCGGACCTCGTGGATCGTCAGCGCCCCGGCCGCGCCGACGATTCCTGATTCGGACACGGTACCGATGTGCGTGCTCCGATTTCCGGCTCACGCCGCTTCCGCGCTTTCTCGTTGGCGCAGCGCCTGTTGGCCGGGCAACGCCGGCAACTGTTGTTGTTCGACGAAGTGGAGGATGTGTTTGGCAGCGACGGCACCTCGTTGCTGTCGATGTTGATGGGCAGGCAGGGGCGCGACCCGGAAAGTCTGGCGAAGGGTTGGATCAATCAGGCGCTGGAGTCCAACCCGATCCCCACCGTGTGGGTTTGCAACAGCATCGCCGCACTGGATCCGGCATATCTGCGTCGCTTCGATCTGGTCATGGAGTTCCGTGCGCCGGCGCGCGCGGTGCGACAGCGCGTGGTGCAGCGGTATTTCGGTGGGAATGTCCTGTCCGAGCAGGGCGCTGCAACACTGGCCGCCATCGATGGTTTGCCACCCGCGCAAATCGAGCGCGCAGCCAGGGTGGTGAAGGCGCTGGGCAGCAAGCGCCGCGATGAGCGCGATGCGCAGGCAAAGCGCATCGTGGAGATGTCGTTGCGGGCGATGGGGCATTCCACGGCGAGGAAAGCCGCCGGGTTGCCGCAGCATTACGATCCGGCGTTTCTCAATACCGACCGCGATCTTTCCGCGCTGATCGAGGGTTTGTGCGCCGGGCGCGCGGCGCGGTTGTGCCTGTTCGGGCCGCCCGGCACGGGCAAGACGGCGCTCGGGCATCACCTGGCGCAGGTGCTGGATCGCCCGCTGCACGTCAAGCGCGCGTCCGATCTGGTGAGCATGTGGGTGGGCGAAACCGAGAAGAATCTGGCGCAGGCGTTTCTGGAGGCAAGCGACGAGGGCGCGATACTGCTGATCGACGAGGCCGACAGTTTTCTCCAGGACCGCAGCCGTGCGCAGCGAGGCTGGGAGGTGAGTCAGGTCAACGAGATGCTGACGCAGATGGAGGCGTTCGAGGGAATCCTCATTGCCTCCACCAATCTGGTCGATTCGCTCGACGCGGCCAGTCTGCGCCGCTTCGACTTCAAGGTGCGCTTCGATTTCCTCGACCCGGCGCAACGTCTGGCCCTGTTCCGCCGCGTGCTGGGCGAGACGACGCTGGATGCGGCGAGCAGGCGTCGGATCGAACGGCTGGACCGCTTCACGCCTGGCGAAATGGCCAACGCGCTGCGCCAGTTGCGGGTGTTGGGACAGGTGCCGACGGCACCGCCGTTGCTCGATCTGGTGGAGGCGGAGTTGCGCCTCAAGCCGGGCGCGGCGCGGTCACCGATGGGGTTTCTGCGATGAGCCGGCGCGGCGCGCCCGCTGCGTCAAAGCAGGATTTCGCCCAGCGGCCGGCGCGCCAGCGGCAACAGCGAGCGCCCCTGCGCCGTGCCGGCACGGGCGAGGCTTTCGCACAGGCTCTGGACTGCCTCCCATTCTTCCAGCGCCAGGCGGCGCGGATCGGCTGCCGGGTCAGAGTCCTTCGATGGGGCCCGGGCTTGATGGGCCGCGTTGGTGCGCGTTGAGCAGTTGTTGCCAGAGGTGTTCATAGGCTGTCCCCAAGGTCGCCGCTTCGGTGGCGATCCAGGTGTGGTGCAGGTCGGCACCGTGGTGTTGAAGCAGGTCGAGAATATCCTGCCGGTCCTGAACCCGCGACGGGTCGGCGACCATCGCCATCAGTTTCATCAGGATCAGTCCATCGACCGGGACGACCGCAAGTGGCGGTCCGTCATCCCGGGCGATGGGCACCTTTTGCGCTTCCCCCAACAGTTGCCGCCCCAGTTCGCGACGGGCGTACAGCAGATCGACCCATTCGGCGATTTCAGGAAGCTCCTTCAGGGGGCGGCGTACGTAGCGGGCGAAACCCTGTCCGCGGATTTCGCGGTTGAAACCCAACTCGTCCAGCGCACGATCCGCCGCCTGCTCATCGGCGGCATCGATGAGGAAGTCCAGGTCCTTGGTGGCGCGCGGGATGCCGTGCGCGGCCAGTGCCATGCCGCCGGCGAGCGCGTGGCGGATGTTCTTGCGCGTCAGCGCACGGGTGACATCGTCGAGGATTTGCCTGAGCCGGGCTGGTGGAATGGTCGCCATGTCCGCCGTTCGCATCGGGGTCCTGCGCACGTTACCGCCTTGCCGCCGACGCTGCATCCCGCCGGCATCACGCGAGCCGCCGCAGCGCGGATGCCGGCTCCCCTGCCCGCGCCCGCCCGTCAAGCCTTGTCCCCTCTTGCCGCCGGCACTAGGCTGCGCTGCTGACCTCGGACCTGCCATGTCGCCTTCCTTCATCCATCTGCACCTGCACAGCGAGTATTCGCTGACCGATTCGATCATCCGCGTGCCGGAGCTGGTCCGCCGCTGCGTGGAACTGGGCCTGCCGGCAGTGGCGCTGACCGATCAGAGCAACCTGTTCGCCCTGGTGAAGTTCTATCGCGAGGCGGAAAAGGCCGGGGTGAAGCCCATCGCCGGGGCCGATGTGTGGATGGTCGAGGACGCGATGCGACCCAGCCGGCTCACCCTGTTGTGCCAGAACCATGCCGGCTACCTGAACCTGTCGCGCCTGCTCTCGCGCGCCTACCAGGACGGCCACCACGGCGATTACGTGGCGATCCGGCCGGAATGGCTGCGCCAGCAGCACGAGGGCCTGATCGTGCTCGCCGGGCAGCACAGCGATGTCGGCCAGATTGCGCTGGAAGGCCGGCAGGAGGTCGCTTCGGCGCGGGTCGAGCACTGGCAGCGCGCCTTCGGTGATCGCTATTACCTGGAAGTGACGCGCACCCAGCGCAAGGACGAGTCGAGCTTCTTCAACCTGGCGCTGGACCTGGCGCAGCGCCGCGACTGCGCGGTGGCGGCCAGCAACGACGTGCGCTTCCTGATGCCGAGCGTCGCCGGGGAGGACGACGGCAACAGTGGCGAGCGCCGCGCGCTGTCCGATTTCGAGGCGCACGAGGCGCGTGCCTGCATCGCGTCGGGCCGCACCCTGGCCGACTCGCGCCGGCCGCGCGATTACAGCCCCGAGCAATACCTGAAATCGGCCGAGGAGATGGCCGAACTGTTCGTCGATCATCCCGCCGTGCTGGCCAACACGGTGGAGATCGCCAAGCGCTGCAACCTGGAACTGACCTTCGGCAAGGCCTTCCTGCCCAGCTACCCGGTGCCGGCGCAGCACGACCCCGCCTCCTGGCTGCGCGAGAGCGCCCACGCCGGCCTGGCCGAGCGGCTGTCGCGACAGCCGCTGGCGCCGGGACGCCGGCACGAGGATTACGTCGAGCGGCTCGACATCGAACTCGATGTCATCGTCGGCATGGACTTCCCCGGTTATTTCCTGATCGTTGCCGACTTCATCAACTGGGCCAAGCAGAACGACATTCCGGTCGGTCCCGGTCGTGGCTCCGGTGCCGGCTCGCTGGTGGCCTGGGCACTGGGCATCACCGACCTCGATCCCCTGCCCTACGACCTGCTGTTCGAGCGCTTCCTCAATCCCGAGCGGGTGTCGATGCCGGACTTCGACATCGACTTCTGCATGGACCGCCGCGACCGCGTCATCGACTACGTGCGCGGCAAGTACGGCGAGGATCGGGTCGCCCAGATCATTACCTACGGCACGATGGCGGCGAAGGCGGCGGTGCGCGACTGCGGCCGCGTGCTCGGCCTGCCCTACGGCTTCGTCGACGGCATCGCCAAGCTGATCCCGACGACCCTTGGCATCAGCCTCGACGACGCCATGGGCGAGAGCAGCAAGGCGCGCGAGAACGCCTCGCTGGTGTCCGAGGAACTGGTCCGCCGCTACCGCGAAGAGGACGACGTCCGCGAGCTGATCGACCTGGCGCGCAAGCTGGAAGACCTGACCCGCAACGCCGGCAAGCACGCCGGCGGCGTGGTCATCGCCCCCTCGCCGCTGACCGACTTCTCCCCGCTGTTCGCCGAACACCACGCCAAGGGCGACAGCACCCGCTCCGTCGTCACCCAGTTCGACAAGGACGACGTCGAAGCCGTCGGCCTGGTCAAATTCGACTTCCTCGGCCTGCGCACCCTGACCATCATCGACTGGGCGGTGAAGGCGGTAAACCACCGCTGCGCGGCGGCGGGAATTGGGAATCGGGAATCGGGAATCGGCAACAGCCCCGCACCCGCAGCGCCCCCCCATTCCCCATTCCCCATTCCCGATTCCCGGCCTTTCCTCGACATCACCACCCTGCCGCTCGACGACCGCGCCACCTACGAGTTGTTCGCGCGCGGGGACACGGTGGCGGTGTTCCAGTTCGAGTCGCCGGGGATGCGCAAGCTGCTCAAGCAGGCGCGGCCGGACCGTTTCGAGGACATCATCGCGCTGGCGGCGCTGTTTCGTCCCGGTCCGCTCGGTTCGGGGATGGACAAGGACTGGGTGGCGCGCAAGCACGGCAAGGCGCAGGTCAGCTATCCGCATCCGTTGCTGGAGCCGGTGCTGGCGCCGACCTATGGCGTGATCGTGTACCAGGAACAGGTGATGCAGATCGCCCAGGTGCTGGCCGGCTATTCGCTCGGCGGTGCCGATCTGCTGCGCCGGGCGATGGGCAAGAAGAAGCCCGAGGAGATGGCCAAGGAGCGCGCCAAGTTCGAGGCTGGTTGTGCCGAGCGCGGCATCGATGCGGCGGTCGCCACGCACATCTTCGACCTGATGGAAAAGTTCGCCGAGTACGGCTTCAACAAGTCGCACTCGGCCGCCTATGCACTGGTCGCCTACCAGACCGCCTGGCTCAAGCAGCATTACCCGGCCGAGTTCATGGCGGCGGTGCTGTCCAGCGACATGGACAACACCGACAAGGTGGCCAGCTTCCTCGAGGACACGCGACGGCGCGGCATCACCGTCCTGCCGCCGGATGTCAACGCCTCCGGCCACCACTTCCGCGCCATCGATGCGCGCACCATCCGCTATGGGCTGGGCGCGGTGAAGGGCGTCGGCCAGGGTGCCATCGAGCACATCGTCGCCGCCCGCAACGCGGGCGGGCCGTTCTGCGACCTGTTCGATTTCTGCCTGCGCGCCAGCCACTCGACACTCAATCGCAAGGTGCTGGAAGCGCTGATCAAGTCCGGTTCGCTGGATGCACTGGCCGCCAACCGCGCCAGCCTCGCCCTGCAACTGCCGTCGGTGCTGCGGGCGGTGGAACAGTCGTTGCAGGAGCGCGCCGCCGGGCAGAACAGCCTGTTCGGCGGCAGCGGCGACCAGTCGCAATCGTCGATCCACATCGAGCTGCCGACCTGCGATGAATTGCCGCTGCAGCAAATCCTGATGGACGAGCGCGACGCCCTCGGCCTGTATCTGTCCGGCCACCCCATCGACACCGTGCGCGAGGAATTGCAGGGACTGGTCGGCAGCGATCTGGGCCATCTCGATGCCCTGTTCGAGAGCCGCTGGGATAACCGCGACGGCCAGGTGATCGGCGGCCTGATCACCGGCGTGCGCCGGCGCAGCGACACATTTGTGTCGGTCAACCTGGAGGACGGACGCGGGCGGATCGAGGTGACGTTCTTCGGCGACACCGCCGTCGAGAGCGCCCCGATACTCAGCCGTGATCGCATCCTGATCGTCGAAGGCAGCCTGCGCGAGGACGAGATGAGCGGCGGCTACACCCTGCGCGCGAAGCGCTGCTGGGACTTCGAAAGCCTGTACGCCGAGCACGCCCATGCGCTGGAACTGGACATCGACATCCGCCAGCCGGCGGCCGAAGCCGCGCTGTGGCGACTGCTGCGCGAGCAACGCTGCGGCAAGGCCATGCTGAAGCTCACGCTCAGCGTGCAGGGCGGGCGCGGCCGGCTGGTCCTCGCCCCCGCGCCCGGCCTGCTGCTGTCTCCCGGGCTGGTCGACGATCTGCGCAACACCGACGGCGTGCGCAGCGCCCGTCCCGGCATCGCCCGGCCGTGGGCACCGCCGCCGCCGAGCATGACGGCGGACTGAGTCGCCGCCACAAGCCGCTATACTTCCCGATCCCCGCGCCCGAGCCATCGCTGATGAACCCCAACTTCCTCGACTTCGAGCAGCCCATCGCCGAACTGGAAGCGAAAATCGCCGAACTGCGCCACGCCAGCCATGGCTCGGCCTTCCACATCGACGAGGACATCGCCAAGTTGCAGGAAAAGGTGAAGGCGCGCACGGCGGAAATCTTCCGTGCGCTGACGCCTTGGCAGGTGACCCAGCTCGCCCGCCATCCGCAACGGCCGTACACCAACGACTACATCGCCGCGATCTGCGAGGAGTTCCACGAATTGGCCGGCGACCGCGCCTTTGCCGACGACCCGGCCATCGTCGCCGGCCTCGGCCGCATCGAAGGCCAGGCGGTGGCGATCATCGGCCAGCAGAAGGGCCGCGACACCAAGGCCAAGATCCGCCGCAACTTCGGCATGCCGCGCCCGGAGGGCTACCGCAAGGCGCTGCGCATCATGAAGCTGGCCGAGCGCTTCCGCCTGCCGCTGCTCACCTTCATCGACACGCCGGGTGCCTATCCCGGCGTCGGTGCCGAGGAGCGCGGCCAGAGCGAGGCCATCGCCCGCAACCTGATCGAAATGGCCGAACTGCGCATTCCGATCATCTGCACGGTGATCGGCGAAGGCGGCTCCGGCGGCGCACTGGCCATCGGCGTCGGCGACCGCACCCTGATGCTGGAATACAGCACCTACTCGGTGATCTCCCCGGAAGGCTGCGCCTCGATCCTGTGGAAGTCCGCCGACAAGGCCCGCGACGCCGCCGAGGCACTGGGTCTGACCGCGCCGCGCCTGCTCGAATTGGGCCTCGTCGACCAACTCATCAAGGAACCGCTGGGCGGTGCCCATCGCAACCCGGCCGACATGGCGCAGCGCCTCAAGGAAGCCCTGCTCGACCAGTTGCAGACATTGCAGGCGATGGACACGCAGGGCCTGCTGGAAGCCCGCTACAAACGCCTGCGCGGCTACGGCCGCTACCAGGCCGCCTGATCTGCGCGACGACGGTCAGAACGGCTTGGCCAGCGCCAGGTAGATCAACGGAATCAGCAGCAGTACCGGCACCTCGTTGAACCAGCGCAGCGCCTTCGCCGACGGCAGGCCGCCGCCGCTCATCGCCCGCTTCAGCATCCGCCCGGTCAGCAGATAGAAGGCGAAGATCACCGCCACCAGCGCCAGCTTGGCATGCAGCCAGCCGCCGAAGATGCGATAGACGACGGCCAGCACCAGCCCCAGCGCCAGCATCAGCCCGAACAGGACGTGGCCGAAGCGGTACAGACGCCGCCCCATTAACCCCAGCCGTTCACTGACCGCCGGCTGCCCGGCGCATTCGGCCAGATTGACCAGGATGCGCGGCAGATAGAACGCGCAGGCCATCCAGCCGATGGCGAACACCAGGTGAAAGGTCTTGGTCCACAAATAGATCATCGCGCGCGGCTCATGGCGGAAAGCGGCCATTCTAGGATGTTTCGGGGGTGGCCTTGCGGGTGTGGCGAGGGGGACTGAAAAAGCCGAAACACCTCGGAAGGCGTGCACAGGCCTCACTCCCCCTTGGCCAGCCACTTCTCCGCCATTCGCCGCAGCGACGGTTCGGTCGCGACGGCTGTCGCCACTTCCTCGATGGCCCGCCAGGCCAGGTCCAGGGATTCCTCGCTGACGGCGTAACGCTCGTCGGCGGTGGCGCGGATCACGTAGCGGACGTCGTAGTGCCAATGCGCGGGTTCGACGCCACGGGCGGGGATCAGGTGGCGGTCGATGTCGAAGATTTCATGCTCGCCAAGCAGGCCGGCGAGGCCGGATTCCTCGCTCGCTTCGCGCAGCGCCACCGCCGGCAGGTCGACCTCGCCATCGGCGTGGCCGCCGGGTTGCAGCCAGCGGCGGAGCTTGCGGTGATGGGTCAGCAAGGTACGGCGGCCGTCGGCGGAGACCAGCCAGGCGGAGCCGGTGAAGTGGCCGGGAAGATGATGGCGCTGGAAGGCGTCCGGCCCGCCTTCGCGGAGCAGGATCAGGAAGGCGTCCACGACATCGTCCTCGGCGGGCCAGCGTGTGGCGTAGTGCGCCAATGCCTGCGCCAACGAGGTCAGCGGCGCAGCCATCATTGCCCGGCCGGGTCGGCGGTCCCGGAAGCGGTCGGTTCCGCAGCGGAGTCGTACGCGCCGACGCCGTCCTCGCCGGTTTCGCCCAGGGCCATCTGCAATGGCGCGGCGGGCAGGCGCTTCCTGGCCGGGGCACCGAGTTCGGCCAGGCTGCGCACCTGGAGGATCACGCTGCCATTGCCGCCTTCGGTGATGCGGCGCAGCGCCGCCTTCTGCGCTTGGCCGGCGCGATCGAGCAATTGGCCGACCTGTTCGATCTCGCCGACCAGGCTGACGAAATGGTCGTGCAGGTTGGCCGCGCGGCGGGCGATTTCGGCGGCGTTGATGTTGCGTTGTTCGATGCGCCACAAATGCGCCACGGTGCGCAAGGTCGCCAGCAGGGTGCTCGGACTGACCAGCGAGACGTTGGCATCGAGGGCGAACTGGTACAGCGCGGCGTCGGCGCGCACGGCGTCGATGAAGGCGGCCTCCACCGGCACGAACATCAGCACGAAATCCAGCGTGCGCAGGCCCGGCAGGTCGGTGTAGGCGCGCCGCGACAGCTCGCCGATGTGGCGACGCAGCGAGGCCAGGTGTTCGGCCAGCGCGGCGGCGCGTTCGGCCTCGTCGTCGGCATTGCAATAACGCTCGTAGGCGATCAGGGACACCTTGGCGTCGATCACCAGATCCTTTTCGTCCGGCAGGTGGATGATGACGTCGGGCCGCGCCCGGCTGCCGTCCCCGCCGGCAAAGTGCAGTTGGGTGTCGTACTCGCGCCCGGCCTGCAGGCCGGAAGCCTCCAGCACGCGTTCGAGCACCATTTCGCCCCAGGCTCCCTGTTTCTGCGTATCGCCGCGCAGGGCGCGGGTCAAGTTGACGGCCTCTTCGCTGATGCGCTGGTTGAGGTCGCGCAGCGACTTGATTTCACCGGCCAGGGTGACGCGCTCGTTGCGGTCCTGCATCTGCGCCGCGTTGACCGATTCCTGGAACGACTTGAGCTGTTCGCGCAGTGGATCGACCAGGCCACCGATCTGCTTGCGGCTCTGCTCGTCGAAGCGCTGGGCGCGCTCGTCGAGGATCTGCTGGGCGAGGGTCTGGAAGCTGTCGCGCAGGCGGCTTTCCGCCGTTGCCAGCAGGGCCAGTTTTTCTTCGTGGGCACGCTGTTGCTCCTGCAGCCGGCTGTCGAGGCCGGCGCCGCGGACTTCCTGTTCATTGCGGGCGCGGCGCTCGGCGGCGAGGTCGTGCTCGCGCTGGGCGAGCTGGGATTCCAGTTGCGGCACCCGCTCCAGTCGGCCTTCCAGCTTGGCGCAGTCATCGGAAAGGCGGTCGGCCCTGGTCCGCAGGGCCGCCAGTTCGTCTTCCAGGCGCTGGTTCAGGCGCTGCGCCTGCGCGACTTCGCGCTGCAGCGCTTCCAGTTCGGCCTTGGTGCGCTGCACTTCCGGCTCGCGCTCGGCGTAGCCCTGACGTCGCGCGCCGGCGCGCAGGCTGGGCAGCAGGACCGCCATCAACAAGGCACCGAGCAGCAATCCGCCCGCGCCCCATATCCACATGATCTGTTGTTCCATCACCGCCATCCCGGCAAACGATGGCGGCGATTGTACGGGGCCGGGCGACAGACCCCGTCGCCCGGGTGCGCTTTCAATCCGCCAGCCGTCCTGCCGCAGCGACGCGGGTGTGCAGGTTGAAGGTCGCCCCGGCCACCAGTACGTGCACGCGCAGGCCGAGCAGGCAGACCGGCTCGCCCTCGCTGACCTTGTCCATCGAGGAGAACTGGAGATCGGCGGCGTCGATCACGGTGACCGCGCCACGACCGAGCACTTCCACCGTATTGTCCGGGCCGATGAAGGCGGCGGTGTCCTCGTCGAGGCCGATGCCGACGGCGAACGGGTTGTAGGCCAGCGCGGTGGCGAGGCGGCCAAGGCGGTCGCGCTGGCGGAAGTGCTGGTCGATGATGAAACGGTTGGTCAGGCCGAGGCCGGGCGCGAGGCGCACGCCGCCGGCCATCGGCGAGCCGCCCTCCTCGCCGAAGGCGATCATGTGTTCGGACATCACCGAGGCACCGGCGCTGGTGCCGGCGACATGCACACCACGCGCATTCTGGATGCGGATCAGCTTGGCCACCGGCGTGCCGCCGATCAGGGTGGTGATGCGCAACTGGTTGCCGCCGGTGAAGAAGATGCCGCTGGCGCGTTCGATGCGCTCCAGCCGCCTTGGCTCGGCACAGTCGCGGCGGGTATCGAAGTCCATGCTTTCCACCACGCCGGCACCCAGATCGCGGAACAGGCGCTCGTAGCGCGGGCCGGTATCCGGCAGGCGGCTGGCGGTCGGGATGACCACGATGTCGGCATCGGCACCGCCGCACAACTCGACGAAGCGGGCGAGGATGGCGGGTTGGTTTTCCTTTTCCTCGGCACCGCCGATGGGAATGATCCAGCCGCGCTGGTCACCGGCGAGGGGTTGGCTCGGCATGAAAGGGGGACTCCTGAAAGAAACCGGGCAGAGAAACCGGAAGATCGCGAAAGGAAGCCGGCCGCTCAGCGCACCGGCGCGGTCTCGAAGCTGCCGCGACGCACGGCGATGCGCTCGCGGACGTGCCAGACACCGCGCGCCATCACCGACTCGGGCAGGTCGTCATCGCCCAGCACGGCCAGGTCGGCATCCGCGCCGACGGCGATGCGGCCCTTGCCGGGCAGACGCAGCAGGCGGGCAGGATTGAGCGTGAAGGCCGGCAGCGCCTGTTCCAGCGTGCGACCGCGGCGCAGCAGTTCGGCGAGCGCACGCGGCAGGGCACCGGGCGTGCCGACATCCATGCCGCAGACGCGGCCTTCGTCATCGAAGCACGGCAGGCAGCCGCCGGCATCGGAACTGATCGTCACCCGCTCGGCCGGCGCGCCGGCGTCGAGATAGCGCTCCAGCGCATCCTCGGCGCTCCAGGCGTCCTCGCCGTCTTCGACCGGGAAGGCGGTGATGTCGATCCAGCAACCCTGCCGCGCCAGCGCCACGGCTTCCTCGAACAGCGCCTTGCGCCGATTGACGTGGGTCGGATTGAACACCCGCGCCGGCAATTCGCTTTGCGCCAGCGCCCGGCGCACCAAATCCAGCCCGCGCTCGCCATCGCCCAGATGCAGGTGGACGATGCCGGCCTTGCCGGTCATCAGCCCGGCGACATGGGCATCCGCCGCCACCCGCAGCAGTTCGTCCAGGGTCGGCTGGCTGGAGCGATGATCGCTGATCGCCAGTTCGCCGACGCCGATCAGGCAGTCGACCAGAGTGAGATCGCCGCGCACGCTGCCGGTGATGGTAGCCGGCGGCAGGTGATAACCGCCGCAGTATCCGAATGCGCTGAGTCCTTCCTCGCGCAGCCCCATCACCCCGGCGACCAGTTCGCGCGTGCCGCGCAGGGTGTCATCGGTGCCGAGCAGGCCGACCACGGTGGTGACGCCGCTGAGCGTGTAGCGCGACAGCGGCAGGGCCGGCACGCGGCTGGCATAGCCGGACTCGCCACCGCCGCCGGTGACATGCACGTGGCCATCGATCAGGCCGGGAATCAGCCGCCGGCCTTCCAGGTCGAGCACATCCAGCGGCAGGCCCGACGGCAACGGCGCGCCGGCGTCATCCATCCACAGGATCGCCCCGCCACCGATCAGCAGGTTCTTCAGGCCCAACGGCTGCGGTGCGTGAACCTCGGCGTTGCGCAACAGGCACAACGGCGAAGCAAGGGTTGGCAAGGACATGGGGCGGAATTTTACCAGCAGTGGACGCAGTGCTGGCGACTGGCTGGCCGCCGACGCCGCCTGTTTCACATCATTAACCCCGTTCTCCGCCATGCTGCGTTGATAACCGGGCACCCCACAACAATGCGGAGAAACCCCATGCGTATCCTCACCCTTGCCATCGCGCTGTCGCTGGGCCTTGCCGGCTGCGCGCATAAGCACGGCCACGATCAAGCCGCCGTGGCCGAGCCGGCACCGCCTCCGGCCTCCGCACCATCGGAAACGCTGGACCGCATCGAGGTCAGCGGTTCGCGGATCGGGGCGATGCACGCGCAGGCCAAGATGGTGGCGGAGTTCGTCGCACCGGCACCGCTGCCGGTTGATCGCGAGAACTACGCGCAAATCGACGAAAACCCGATCCACGTGGTCGCCGAGCAGCCGCTGTCGACCTTTTCCATCGATGTCGACACCGGCAGTTACAGCAATGTGCGCCGGATGCTCAATGCCGGTCGCCTGCCGCCTGCCGATGCGGTGCGCAGCGAGGAATTCCTCAATTATTTCGACTACGGCTACGCCGCGCCGGCAGGCGGCGGGCAGCCGTTCTCGGTGACCACCGAGATCGCGCCTTCGCCCTGGCACAGGAACCGGCATCTGTTGCTGGTCGGCCTGAAGGGCTACGAGGTGCCGAAGGCGCAGGTGCCGGCGGCCAATCTGGTGTTCCTGATCGACACGTCCGGATCGATGCATTCGGCGGACAAGCTGGCCTTGCTCAAGCAGAGCTTCCGCCTGCTGGTGCAACAGCTTCGTCCGCAGGACCGCGTCGCCATCGTCGCCTATGCCGGGTCGGCCGGTCTGGTGCTGGAGTCCACGCCGGGCAGCGACAAGGCCAGCATCCTCGCCGCGCTGGATCGCCTGCAGGCCGGTGGCTCGACCCACGGCTCGGCCGGCATCCAGCTCGCCTATGAGGTGGCGCAGCAGCACTTCATCGCCGGCGGCGCGAACCGGGTGATCCTGGCCAGCGATGGCGACTTCAACGTCGGCACGGTCAACCACGAGGCGTTGAAGGACCTGGTGGCGGAGAAGCGCAAGACCGGCATCGCCCTGACCACGCTGGGCTTTGGCGGCGGCAACTACAACGATGCGCTGGCCGAGCAGCTTGCCAACGTCGGCAACGGCCAGCACGCCTACATCGACACCCTCAACGAGGGTCGCAAGGTGCTGGTGGAATCGCTGAGCAGCACGCTCCTCACCATCGCCGCCGACGTCAAGGTGCAGATCGAGTTCAACCCCGCCGTGGTCGCCGAATACCGACTGATCGGCTACGAGAACCGCCTGCTGCGTCGCGAGGATTTCAGCAACGACCAGGTCGATGCCGGCGAGATCGGTGCCGGGCACAGTGTCACCGCGCTGTACGAACTGGCCCTGACCGGCTCCGGCGGCGAGGCCATCGAACCGCTGCGCTACGCCACGCAAGCGGCAGCGGACGGCAACCCGAAAGCCGCCGAGCTGGCCCATCTGCGGCTGCGCTACAAATCGCCCGGCGAGGATGTCAGCCGGCTGATCGAAACGCCGATCCTGCGCCGCGACATCGCCGGTGAAGCCAGCGAGCGCCTGCGCTTCGCCAGCGCCGTGGCCGGTTTTGCCGAAGCCCTGCGCGGTGGTCGCCACCTGGGCGACTGGACGCTCGACGACGTGCTGGCGACGGCGCGCAGTGCGCGCGGCGAGGATGCCTTCGGCTATCGCGGCGAGTTTCTGCAACTGGTCGAGATGGCGCGGGCGCTGTCCAGCCAGCGTCCGCAGGACGGCCATCTCGCCGCACCGGAGTGATCGATGCGGCTCACCTGCGAGCTTCGGTGGCGCCACGGGGCTTACCCGTGGCGTCGCCGTGTCCTACTCTTTCCGGCATGGACGCCGACCGCAGCGACGAGCAACTGATGCTGGACTATGCCGCCGGCGATGCGCTTGCCTTCGATGTGCTGTACGCGCGTCACCGGGCGGCGCTGTTCCGCTTCCTGCTGCGCGGGCTGTCGCATCGCGCCCAGGCCGAGGAGTGCTTCCAGGAAGTCTGGACCCGGGTCATCTCCGCGCGCGCCCGCTATCGCCCGGAAGCGGCTTTCAGCACATGGCTGTACCGCATCGCCCATCGCCTGCTGATCGACCAGTACCGCCGCCACACCGCGGAAACCCTCGACCCGACCGCCGATGACAACGCGCTGGCGCGGCTGCCCGACGAGGCCCCCGAGCCGGCGCATGCGCTGTCGGACTTCGAGCAGCGCCGCCGCCTGCAACACGCGCTGGCCACGCTGCCGGACGAGCAGCGCATCGCCGTGCAACTGCGGCTGGAACAGGAACTGAGCCTGGAGGCCATCGGCGAGATCACCGGCGTCGGTCGGGAAACGGTCAAGTCGCGGCTGCGCTACGCGCTCGACCGCCTGCGCGCGAGGCTGTCGCAATGAGCCGGCTGGATACCACGCCGCTGAGCGCCGAGGAAGCCGCGCTGGCCGAGGTCTATCGCCGCCTGCCCGGCGACGAACCGCCGGCGTCCCTGGATGCGCATCTACGCGCCCAGGCGCATGCCGCCGTACGTCGCGCGCCGTCACGGCGGGTACGCATCTGGCGCTGGGGCGGCGGGGCGATGGCCGCCGCGCTGGCGCTGGGCATCGGCTTGCAGGTCTTGCGCTCGCCGATCGAGCGCACGGAGCTCCCCCAATCCGAGGCCGAGTTGCACAGCGTTCCGCCGGCCGAATCGGTGACGCCGGATGCCGGCACCTTCAATACGCTGCCGACCGAGCCGACCGCGGATATCGCGCCCGCCGCCGCGCCGGCTACCCGCAAGACGACGCAGGAAGCCGTCGCCCCGCCGCCTGCCGCCGCGCCGATGCCGCAGTCCGCCGCGCCGCCACACGTCGAACGCAGTCTGGACAGCATGAGCCGACAAGCCGACGCCCAACGCCTCGACCGCATCGAGGTCAGCGGAACCCGCCTCCGTCAGGCAGCCGCGCCGCCAGCAAGCCTCGAACAACTGATCGAACGGGCTCGCGCGCATCATCGCGAAGGCGATGCCGGCGCGCTGAAAGCGATCCTGATGCGCATCCAGCACGAACATCCGGACGCCGAGCTGCCGGCCGATGTGCGCGGCTGGATCGACGACCTGCCCGCCGCGCCCTGATGGCCGAGACGCTCGCCGCAGCGCATCGTCACGAGTGCGAGATCAAGCGCAGCCGCTTTCTGGCGATTGCGCTGTCGCTGGACAGCGCCGCCGACGCACCGGCCCTGCTCGCCGGTCTGGATGATCCCTCCGCCAGCCACTGCTGCTGGGCCTGGCGCTTCGGCCAGGACTATCGCAGCCATGACGCCGGCGAACCCGCCGGTTCCGCCGGCCGGCCGATCCTCGCCGCCATCGACGGCCAGGGCGTCGACCGCGTGCTGGTGGCCGTGCTGCGCTGGTTCGGCGGCATCAAGCTCGGCGTCGGCGGCCTGGTCCGCGCCTATGGCGGCACGGCGGCGGAATGCCTGCGCAACGCACCGCGCACGCCGTTGGTCGACCTCGTCCAGGCCGAGGTGCATTGCGCCTTCGAACACATCGACGCCAGTCACCGCCTGTTCGCCGGCCACGGCGCCGCGATCATCGATACGGATTACCTCGCCGACGGCGCGCGCTTCGTCATCGAACTGCCGCGTAACGCGCTGGACGCACTCGCCCTGGCCCTGCGGGAAAGCTCGCGCGGGCGCACGCAATGGCGCGTGGCGGACGACGGCTGAGCGCGTTCCCCGCCGCGCCGCCGCGACCGTCACCGTTACAATTGCCCGCTTTCGTCCCGACCTGGCCCCGGCATGACCGAAACGACCCGCCCCAGCTTCCACGGCTTCGAGCAGATCCCGCTGCACGAGTACGCCGAGCGCGCCTATCTCGACTATTCGATGTACGTGGTGCTCGACCGCGCCCTGCCCTTCATCGGCGACGGTCTGAAGCCGGTGCAGCGGCGGATCGTCTATGCGATGAGCGAGCTTGGCCTGTCGGCGACGGCCAAGCCGAAGAAGTCGGCGCGCACCGTGGGCGACGTGATCGGCAAGTTCCATCCGCACGGCGACAGCGCCTGCTACGAGGCGATGGTGCTGATGGCGCAGCCGTTCTCGTTCCGCTATCCGTTGATCGACGGCCAGGGCAACTTCGGCTCCAGCGACGATCCGAAATCCTTCGCCGCGATGCGCTACACCGAGTCCAGGCTGACTCCGATTGCCGAGGCACTGCTCGGCGAACTCGGCCAGGGCACGGTGGACTGGTCGCCCAACTTCGACGGCACCCTGGAGGAACCGAGCTGGCTGCCGGCGCGCCTGCCGCACCTGCTGCTCAACGGCACCACCGGCATCGCCGTCGGCATGGCCACCGACATTCCGCCGCACAATCTCAACGAAGTGGTCAGCGCCTGCATCCGCCTGCTCGACGATCCGGAGGCGAGCACGCGCGATCTATGCGAACACCTGCGCGGCCCGGACTTCCCGACCGCCGCCGAGATCATCACGCCGGCCGCCGATCTGCTGAAACTGTACGAAACCGGCAACGGCAGCGTGCGCGCCCGTGCCACGCACAGCCGCGAGGGTGCCCACATCGTCATCGAGGCGCTGCCCTACCAGGTCAGTCCGAGCAAGGTCATCGAACAGATTGCGCAGCAGATGCGGGCCAAGAAGCTGCCCTGGCTGGAGGACATCCGCGACGAGTCCGACCACGCCAACCCGACCCGCATCGTGCTGGTGCCGCGCTCCAACCGGGTCGACACCGATGGCCTGCTCGGCCATCTGTACGCCACCACCGATCTGGAAAAGAGCTACCGCGTCAACTTCAACATCATCGGCCTGGACGGCAAACCGCAGGTCAAGCCGCTGAAGACGCTGCTCGGCGAATGGCTGCGCTTCCGCACCGATACCGTGGCGCGCCGCCTGCGCCACCGGCTGGAAAAGGTCGAGAAGCGCCTGCACCTGCTGGAAGGCCTGTTGGTCGCCTTCCTCAACCTCGACGAGGTGATCCGCATCATCCGCAGCGAGGACGAGCCGAAGCCGGCGCTGATGCAGCGTTTCCTGCTCAGCGAGGCGCAGGCCGACTACATCCTCGACACCCGCCTCAAGCAGTTGGCGCGGCTGGAGGAAATGAAGATTCGCGGCGAGCAGGACGAACTGGCCAGGGAACGCGAGCAATTGATCGCCACGCTCGGCTCCAACGCCAGGCTGAAGAAGCGGGTCAAGGACGAACTGCTCGCCGATGCGAAGAAGTTCGGCGATCCGCGGCGCTCGCCGCTGGTGGAACGCGGCGCGGCGCAGGCGCTGTCGGAAACCAAGCTGACGCCGAGCGAGCCGATCACCGTGGTGCTGTCGACCAAGGGCTGGATTCGCGCCGCCAAGGGCCACGAAGTCGATCCCGCCGCACTGAACTACCGCGAGGGCGACGCCCTGCTGCATTTCGCCCGCGGCCGCAGCAACCAGCAGGCGGCCTTCCTCGACAGCCAGGGCCGCGCCTATTCCACCCCGGCGCACACCCTGCCTTCGGCGCGTGGTGCCGGCGAGCCGCTGACCGGACGCTTCACGCCGGCCGCCGGAGCCGGCTTCGTCTGCACCGCCATCGCCGAGGCCGACGCACGCTACCTGCTCGCTTCCAGTCACGGTTACGGCTTCGTTACCCGTTTCGAGAACTTCACCGGCCGCAACAAGGCCGGCAAGGCCCTGCTCAACCTCGACGCCAGCGCCGAAGTGTTGCCGCCGGTCCCCGTCCACGACCCGGCCAGCGACCTGCTGGTCGCCATCACCTCGGCAGGTCATCTGCTGGCCTTCCCGGTGGCCGAGCTGCCGGAACTGGACAAGGGCAAGGGCAACAAGCTGATCCAGATTCCGCCGGCAAAGCTGAAAAGCGGCGAGGAGCGCGTGATCCTGGTCGCCTGCGTGCGCGATGGCGGCGAACTCACCCTGCATTGCGGCCAGCGCAAACTCGGCATGAGCTGGCGCGACCTGCAAGCCTACGGCGGCAATCGCGCCTCACGCGGCAACCTGCTGCCGCGCGGCTTCCAGCGCGTGGATCGGGTGGAAGCCGGCTGACGATGGCCAGACACCTGGCGGTCGGGCGAGGCCGCGATCAGGCGCTCGGCACGCCGTCCACCGCCACCTGATTGCGCCCGGCGTTCTTGGCCCGGTACAGCGCCGCGTCGGCGCGCTCGAACAGGCTCGCCACCGGGTCCGCGCCATGGCTTTCCGCACGCAGCGTCGCCACGCCGAGGCTGATGGTGACGTGCGCCCAGGGCAGATTGGGCGGATGGGCGATGCGCAGCGCCGCCACCGCTTCGCGGATGCGCTCGGCCAGCAGGCGGGCGGATTCGCCACGGGTGTCCGGCAGCAGCACGGCGAACTCCTCGCCGCCGATGCGGGCGATGCAGTCGTCGGCGCGCGACACGCAGGACTTTGCCGCCTGCGCCACCGCGCGCAGGCAGACGTCGCCGGCGGCATGGCCCTGGCTGTCGTTGAACAGCTTGAAGCGGTCGATGTCCATGATCACCAGCGACGCCTCGCGGTGCTGCTCGCCGGCCTTGCCGACCATGCCGCGCAGGCGCCAGTCGAACACGCGCCGATTGGCCAGACCGGTCAGCGGATCGGTGCTGGCCAGTTCGCCCAGCGATGCCTGCTCCAGCTTGTGGTGGGTCACGTCATGGGTGATCGCGACGATGCCGCCGCCGTGCTCGGAATCGTCGCTGATCGGGATCCGGCTCAGCGTCGCTTCCAGCCACACGGTGCGGCCATCGCGGTGGCGGGTGGAGAAATCCACCGATTCGCTGGGCGATCCGGCCAGCAGCCGGTCCAGCACCGCGCCGACCCGCGTCGCCTGCTCGGCATCGAGGCCGTCGAGGATGTTGCGTCCGATCAGTTCCTCCGGCGGCAGGCCGAGCAGGCTGTGCGCGGCCGGCGACACGTACTCCCAGACGCCCTGCGCATCGAGGCGCTGGATCATGTCGCCGGAAGATTCCGCCAGCACGCGGAAGGCCGCCTCGCGCGAGGCCAGTTCCGCCTCGCGGCGGCGACGCAGCCGCGACTGGTGCATCCAGCGCCATGCCGCGAACAGGCCCAGCGCCAACAGGCAGGCGAAGCTCATCCAGCGAATCTGCGCCGCGCGCCGCCAATCGGCCAACAGCTCCGGCCGCGACACCGCGGTCTGCACGACGAGGCCGGTCAGCGCGCTGCGTTCGAACGCACCCAGGCGCGGCTCGCCGTCGATCTCGGACTGGTACTCGTAGACACCCTGTCCGGACGCCGTCAGTTGGCCGAACAAACGGAAATACGAGGCGTCCATGCCGACCAGTTCGTCGACGAAGGGCATGCGCAGCAACAGCACGCCGTCGCCGCGCAGGACCAGGAAACTGCCCTTCTCGCCGACATCGAACTCGTCGAGGAAATCGATGATGCTGCGCATCGGGATGGCCGCCGCCATCACCCCGCCGAAGCTGCCGTCGGCGTGCTCGTGGCGGCGCGACACGGTGATCACCCAGCCATCGCCGAAGCGCGAGCGCAGCGGCGCGCCGATATAGGTGCCGCCCTGCGGATGGTCGCGGTGATACTGGAAATAGACGCGGTCGGAAACGTCCACCGAGGTGTTCATGCCCTCATGCGAGGACATCCGCACCCGGCCATCGGCACCGAACAGCGAAAACGCCCCGAAGCGCCCGGACAGCCCGGTCTGGCGGCGCATCAGGTCGACCAGGCGTTCCGGCACGCGGCCGGCGCGCTCCTCGGCCTCGACCTCGGCCAGCAAGGCGTCCAGCGCCACCTCGGCCAATTGCACGGTGTCGTCGACGCGGCGGACGATGGACGTGGTGGTTTCGCGCAGGCTGGATTCGATCTCGGCGACCCGGCGTTTCCAGTTGGAGTATTCGTCGTGGACGACGATGGCGAGGATGCCGATGCAGGCGATCGCCACCGCCACACGATTGAGCCGGGAACTCCTTCTTGCCGTCTGCATGGTGCGCGGAAAACCCTCTGGACCGTAGCGGGCGGAGCAACGCCCGCGCGCGCCAGCCTACACGTTGCAAGACACGGCTGGATAGACGGCGCGAAGACCGCGCGAACGCCGCCGATCAGTCCGCCAGCGGCCGCACCTCGACGCGCTCGATCTGCTCGCCGACCACGTCGGTTCCCGGCGGTGGCTCGAAGCGGAAGTGGTCGCGTTCGAACTGCGGGTTGCGCCGCCAGTGGCTGAAGGCGATCTCGGTGCGCTGGCCGAGTTGGTCGACCAGCAGCATGGTCGCCAACGCATCGCCATCGAAGCCGATCCGGCATTCGGTCAACGCGCCATCGTCCAGCTTCGGCGTCAGGCGGACCCAGTGCAGGCCGTCCGCCATGCCGAGATCTTCGCGGTCGAACTGACGGTCGAGTTCGGCCGGATCGATCAGTACCGCCAGCGGGCTGGACTGTTCCTCCAGCGCCTGCCGACGCACGCTGACCTGTTCGAGATCGGGGTCGTGGATCCAGACGTGGTCGCCGTCGGCGACGATGGTCTGCGGGAACGGTTGCTCGTATTCCCAGCGGAACAGGCGCGGCGCGGCCAGCGAGACGCTGCCCTCGCTGCGCTCGCGGAGGACGCCCTGTTCGTCGTACACGGTCTGCACGAAGCGGCCGTCGAGGCCGTGCAGGCCCTGATTGAAACGCTCGACCGGCGAGGCTGCCTGCGCGGCGCAGGCGAGGCCCAGCAGGGCCGGCAGGAGCAGACGGAACAGGCGCATGGACACCTCCTTGGGCGAAACGCGCGGCGAGTGTGCCCGCCGGCGCATGAATGTGCGCTGCGCGCTGCGCCGCTCAGGCCCGGCGAAATCCGCGCTCAGCCACGCACCGGCGGCGGTGCCAGCACCTTGCGGTCGCCGTTGTGTTCCGGCGCGGAAACGATACCCGCCGCTTCCATCGCCTCGATCAGCCGAGCGGCGCGGTTGTAGCCGATCTTCAGCCGCCGCTGCACGCCGGAAATCGATGCCCGCCTCGATTCGGTGACGATGGCGACCGCCTGGTCGTACAGGGCGTCGGATTCGTCGCCCGCGCCGCCGGCTTCCGGCAGCCCGGTGGCACCGATCATCTGACCGTCGGCCAGCATCTGCACGTCCTCCAGCACGCCGTCGAAATACTGCGGGCCGTCACAGGACGCCTTCAGGTGCTGCACCACGCGATGCACCTCGTCATCGCTGACGAAGGCACCGTGCACGCGCTCGGGCATGGCTGTGCCCGGCGGCAGGTAGAGCATGTCGCCGTGGCCGAGCAGGGTTTCCGCGCCGCTCTGGTCGAGGATGGTGCGCGAGTCGATCTTGCTCGACACCTGGAAGGCGATACGGGTCGGGATGTTGGCCTTGATCAGGCCGGTGATGACGTCCACCGACGGGCGCTGCGTGGCGAGGATCAGATGAATGCCGGCGGCGCGCGCCTTCTGCGCCAGACGGGCGATCAACTCCTCCACCTTCTTGCCGACGATCATCATCATGTCGGCGAACTCGTCGATGATGACGACGATGTAGGGCAGCGTTTCCAGCGGATCGGGCGCGGCGTCCAGCGTCTCGTTGGGCACGAACAGCGGGTCCATCAGCGGCTGGCCGGCCTCGGCAGCCTCCTTCACCTTGCGATTGAAGCCGGCCAGGTTGCGCACGCCGACCATCGACATCAGCTTGTAGCGGCGCTCCATCTCGGCCACGCACCAGCGCAGGCCGTTGGCGGCCTCCTTCATGTCGGTGACCACCGGCGCGAGCAGGTGCGGGATGCCTTCGTAGACCGACAACTCGAGCATTTTCGGGTCGATCATCAGCATCCGCACTTCGTCGGCGGTGCTCTTGTAGAGCAGGCTCAGCACCATCGCGTTGACGGCGACGGACTTGCCCGAGCCGGTGGTGCCGGCGACCAGCAAATGCGGCATGCGGGCGAGGTCGGTCACCGTCGGCCGGCCGCCGATGTCCTTGCCCAGCGCCAGCGCCAGCGGGCTGTGCACCTTGTCGTACTCGCGCGAGCGCAGGATCTCGGAGAGGTAGATCATCTCCCGGTTGCTGTTGGGAATCTCCAGGCCGATCACCGACTTGCCGGGAATCACGTCGACCACGCGAACCGACTTCACGCTCAGACCGCGGGCGATGTCCTTGTCCAGCGAACTGATCTGGCTGCCCTTGATGCCGGGTGCCGGCTCGATCTCGAAGCGGGTGATGACCGGCCCCGGATAGGCACCGACCACCTGGGCATCGATGCGGAAGTCCTTCAGCTTGAACTCGATCTGCCGCGACAGCGCGGTGAGCGTTTCCTCGCTGTAGCCGGCGCTCTGCGGCTGCGGATCGTCCAGCAGGGACAGCGGCGGTGTGCCGGCGCGGGTCGGCACGCCGCTGAACAGCGGGATCTGCTGCTCGCGCCTGGCGCGTTCGCTGCGCTCCGGCGGCGGCACCTGCGGCTCGATCCGCACCGGCTCGCGTCTGGCCCGCTTGACGCTGTCCTCGCGGCGAACTTCCTCGCGCTCGGCCTTGGCGTGACGCGCGCTGCGCCAGGTATCGGCGCGCTGGCGTCCACGCGACAACAGGGCGATGGCGGCCAGCGCCCAGCCGCCGAGGCGATCCATCAGACGGAACCAGGACAGCCCGGTGGACAAGGTGATCGCCACCAGCAGCAGGGCGAGCAGGAACAGGCTGGCCCCCATGAAGCCGAACGCGCGGGTCAGCGTGGTGCCGATCCACTGGCCGAGCAGGCCGCCGGAGCCGGCCGGCAGGTCGCCGCCCCAGCCGCTCATCTGCAAGGCCGCCAGGCCGGCCGCCGCGATCATCAGGCCGACGCAGCCGAGCAGGCGCAGTGCCGGCGTCAGGCCGTTGTCTTCGCTGGTGCCGTCGCGGCGCAGCGAGACCCAAGCCAGCAACCCGCCCAGCAGCGGAATGCCGTAGGCGGCGATTCCGCAGAACGCCAGGGCGAAATCGGCGAACCAGGCACCGAACAGTCCGCCGAAATTCTCCACCTTGCCGGTGACGCTGCCGGAATGCGACCAGCTCGGATCATCCGCGCTGTAGCTAAGCAGGCAGGCGAACAGGTACACGAACACCGGTGCCAGCAACAGCACCAGACTTTCCCACCACATCCGGCGGCGAACGGGCGGGACAACGGACTTGCGGGCTTCGGAATTCGCCAATGCGAGAAATTACGTCAGAAAAAAGGAGTTAGCTGCTGATTATACTGCCTGATTTCCGACATCTGACCGAGGCTTGAGTTGCCATGCGCCGGCAGGCAGCCTTGATTCATGCCGCCGCGCACCGCATTGTCGGATTCTCTCCCACGCCCGCCGCGCACGGCGGACGCAGACCCCAGGAAGCATACCCCGTCATGAGCGCCACCAAGCACTGCCACGTCCTGATCCTCGGTTCCGGCCCGGCCGGCTACGCCGCCGCCGTCTACGCCGCCCGCGCCAACCTGAAGCCGGTGTTGATCACCGGCATGCAGCAGGGCGGCCAGCTCACCACCACCACCGATGTCGACAACTGGCCCGGCGACGCCCACGGCCTGACCGGACCGGACCTGATGACGCGCATGCAGGCCCATGCCGAACGCTTCGAGACCGAGATCATCTTCGACCACATCAACGAGGCCGACCTGTCGCAGCGGCCGTTCCGACTCAAGGGCGACGCCGGCGAATACAGCGCCGACGCCGTGATCATCGCCACCGGTGCCTCGGCCAAGTACCTCGGCATCGAGTCCGAGCAGAAGTTCATGGGCCGCGGCGTCTCCGCCTGCGCCACCTGCGACGGCTTTTTCTTCCGCGATCAGGATGTCGCCGTGATCGGCGGCGGCAACACCGCCGTGGAGGAAGCGCTGTACCTGTCCAACATCGCCCGCAAGGTGTACCTGGTGCATCGCCGCGACACCCTGCGGGCGGAAAAGATCATGCAGGACAAGCTGTTCGCCAAGGCCGCCGCCGGCAAGATCGAACTGCTCTGGCATCACACCGTGGACGAGGTGCTCGGTGATGACTCCGGCGTCACCGGCATGCGCCTGCGCTCCACCCAGGACGGCAGCGCCCGCGAGATCGCCGTGCAGGGCTTCTTCGTCGCCATCGGCCACACGCCCAATACCAGCCTGTTCGAGGGCCAGTTGGCGATGAAGAACGGTTACATCCAGATCCGCAGCGGACTGGAAGGCAACGTCACCGCCACCTCGGTGCCGGGCGTGTTCGCCGCCGGCGACGTCGCCGACCAGGTCTATCGCCAGGCGATCACCTCGGCCGGCTTCGGCTGCATGGCGGCGCTGGACGCCGAGCGCTTCCTCGACGCCCAGGGCGGCCACTGAGCGACGCCGCCAGCGGGCGCGCGGGCATGCGCGAGGGAATCGACATCCGCTTCCTGCCGCGCCTGGCCGGGATCGACGCCGCGCAGTGGGACGCACTGCGCGGCGGCGACGATCCGTTCCTCGCCCACGCCTTCCTCGACGGACTGGAGCGACACGACTGCCTGCGCCCACAGCGCGGCTGGACGCCGCATCACCTGGCGATCTACCGCGACGCGCGGCTGCTCGCCGCCGCGCCCTGTTACCTGAAATCCAACTCGCACGGCGAATTCGTGTTCGACCACGGCTGGGCCGAAGCCTATTGGCGGCACGGGCTGGATTACTACCCCAAACTGCTGTGCGCCGTGCCCTACTCGCCGGTGCCCGGCCCGCGACTTTTGACCGCCGGCGACGCCGGCCTGCGCGCCCTGTGTCTGGACGCGCTGCGCGAGGAAACACTGCGCCTCGGGCTGTCCTCCGCCCACGTCAATTTCGACCACGCGCCCAGCGTCGATGACGATGCCGACGACCGATGGCTGCCGCGCCACGACTGGCAATTCCATTGGCATCAGCGCGGCTGGCGCGATTTCGATGATTTCCTCGCCGCGCTGAGTGCGAAGAAGCGCAAGAACATCCGCCAGGAACGCGCCGCCGTGCGCCGCGCCGGCATCCGTCTGTACTGGCGGCATGGCGACGAGGCCAGCGAGGCCGAACTCGCCGCCATGCACGGCTTCTATTGCCGCAGTTTCATGGAGAAGGGCAACCTGCCGGTGCTGACGCTGGATTTCCTGCACCATTTGGCGCAGACGATGCCGCGTCAACTGCTGCTGATCCTGGCCGAGCACGAAGGCCGCCCGGTGGCCGGCGCGCTGTGCCTGCGCTCGACCGACACCCTGTACGGCCGCTATTGGGGCAGCGAGGTCGACCTGCCCGGCCTGCACTTCGAGACCTGCTACTACCAGGGCATCGACTACTGCCTCGCCCACGGCCTGCGCGTGTTCCAGCCCGGCGCGCAGGGCGAGCACAAGATCGCCCGCGGTTTCCTGCCGGTGGCCACGCATTCGCGCCATTTCATCGCCGAGCCGCGCTTTCGTGCCGCCATCGCCGAGTCGCTGGCACGCGAATCGACCTGGCTGGCCGGCTACCGCGAGCGCCTGCTGGCGCATTCCCCGTATCGACATGATGACGATCCGACTGCCGCGCCTGCCGGCTGATCCGCTGGCACCCTTCCCGCCCGCCGCCGACGCGCTGGCCGAGCCGGACGGCCTGCTCGCCTGGGGCGGCGACCTGTCGCCGGCGCGGCTGCTGAACGCCTATCGGCACGGCATCTTTCCCTGGTATTCCAGCGGCGATCCGATTCTCTGGTGGTCGCCGGACCCGCGCATGACCATCGTCCCGGCCGACCTGCACCTGAGCCGCCGCCTGCGTCGCCGGCTTCGGCAAAGCGACTGGACGCTGCGCGCCGACGCCGCCTTCGAGACGGTGATGCAATGCTGCGCCAGCGCACCGCGCGCCGGCCAGCGCGGTACCTGGATCAGCGACGAGATGCTGGCCGCCTACGTCGCCCTGCACCATCTGGGCCATGCCCATTCGGTCGAGACGCTGGATGCGGCGGGCGAACTGGTCGGCGGCGTCTACGGTGTCGCCATCGGTCGCATGTTCTTCGGCGAAAGCATGTTCAGCAGCGCGCCCAGCGCTTCGCAGGTCGCCCTGGCCGCGCTGTGCCGCTTCCTCGATGCGCACGGTTTCGTTCTGCTCGACGGCCAGGTCGCCAGCCCGCATCTGTCGCGAATGGGCTTCGCGCCGGTGCGTCGCGAGGATTTCCTGCGTGCCTGCGGCGAAGCCTGCGCCCGGCCGGCACTGGCCGGTTCCTGGGCACACGCCTTCGGCAGCGTGCCGGCCACCACGCTGGGATGAGCATCAGATTGCGGCGGCGCGGTCGCCGCCCTGCCCGGCATCGCGGCTGAATCGAGCGCCGGCCCGATCCGCGGCGCGGCCTTCAGTTGGCCGATAATGCCGCCCCCGCAACCGGAATCCGTCCATGGCCGACAGCGCCCGCCCCGACAAGGCCGCCCGCCAGCTCAGGCTGCTGTCCGAAGCGCTGGACTCGGGCCGCCTGGGACCGGTGCGTCGGCTGGTCAACACGCTGGCACCGGCGGAAATCGGCAACCTGCTTGAGTCGCTGCCGCCGGGCAAGCGCGAGATCGTCTGGGGTCTGGTCGATTCCGAGGACGACGGCGAGGTCCTGCTGCACGTCGGCGACGAGGTGCGCGAAGCGCTGATCGCGGCGATGGATCCCGACGAACTGGTCGCCGCGGTCGAGGATCTGGACATCGACGACCTCGCCGACCTGGCCGAGGATCTGCCCGGCCAGGTCATCGACGAAGTGCTCAAGTCGATGGACCGCGAGAACCGCGAGCGGCTGGAGCGCGTGCTGTCCTACCCGGAGGACACCGCCGGGCGTCTGATGAACCCCGACATCGCCACCGTGCGCGCCGACGTCGGCATCGACGTGGTGCTGCGTTACCTGCGCCTGCGCGGCGAATTGCCCGAGCACAGCGATCATCTGTACGTGGTCGACCGCCGCCATCGCCTGATCGGCCGCGTGCCGCTGGCGGCCCTGTTGACCAATGACCCCGGCACACCGATCAACCAGCTCATCGACAGCGAGCAGGAACCGATCCGCGTCGCCGAAACCGCCGCCGAAGTGGCGCGGCAGTTCTCCGACCACGACTGGATCAGCGCGCCGGTGGTCGACGACGACAACACCCTGCTCGGCCACATCACCATCGACGACGTGGTCGACATCATCCGCGAGCAGGCCGAGCACCAGGTGCTCGGCGCCGCCGGTCTCGACGAGGACGAGGACCTGTTCAGCCCGGTCTGGCGCGCCACCCGGCGCCGCCTCGTCTGGCTGGGCATCAACCTCGCCACCGCCTTCGTCGCCGCCAGCGTGGTCGACAGCTTCGAGGGCACGATCCAGAAACTGGTCGCCCTGGCGGTGCTGATGCCGATCGTCGCCGGCATGGGCGGCAATGCCGGCACCCAGGTGCTGGCGCTGATGATCCGCGGCCTGGCGCTCGGTCAGGTCGGGCCCAGCAACCTCGGCACGCTGATCTGGAAGGAGGCCCGCGTCGCCCTGCTCAATGGCCTTGCGCTGGGGCTGATCCTCGGCGTGGTGGTGCTGGCCTGGTTCGGCGACTGGAAGCTGTCGCTGGTGATCTTCACCGCGCTGACACTGAACCTGGTGGCCGCCGCCGCCGCCGGCGTGCTGGTGCCGGTCACGCTGAAGCGGCTGGGCTTCGATCCGGCCCTGGCCAGCGCCATCTTCCTGACCATGGTCACCGACGTGATGGGCTTCTTCACCTTCCTCGGCCTGGCCACCGTGATGCTGATGCCCTGAGGCGGCGTCGGAATTTTCTGGTTTTTTGATCGAGGGTTCGGCTCACATCCACCACCAACCGCAACGCCCCCGGCAGTGCGCGCGCCGCGCTCAAGCGTTGCCGAATTCCGGGTTGGCCTTGGGATGGCGGATGTCGCGGCCCTGCACCAGGTAGACCACGTACTGGGTGATGTTCTTGGCGTGATCGCCGATGCGCTCCAGCGCCTTGGCGGCGAAGATCGCGCTGACCGTCAGCGAGGCGCTGGCCGGGTCGGCGGCGAGGTGCTCGATGATTTCGCCCAAGGTCACCTCGAACGCCTTGTCGAGCTGCTTGTCGGCGCGCTTGATCTCGGCGGCGCGGTCGGTGTCCAGCCGCACCAGGGCGTCGAGTGCGCCGTGCAGCAGGTCGGCGGCCTGTTCGCCCATCGCCAGCAGGCCCGGCATGTAGGCCTGCTGCGCCAGCGCACCGGACTGCGCCGAGGGATTCTCGCAACTGCGGGCGATCTTCTTCGCCTCGTCGCCGATGCGTTCCAGGTCGGATACCGTCTTCGACAGCGTCAGCATGGTGCGCAAATCGACACCCAGCGGGCTGCGCCGGGCCAGCAACTGGGCGATTTCCTCGTCGGCGCGCAGTTCGATGGCATCGACTTCGCGATCACGGCGAACGACCTGCCGCGCCGCTTCACTATCGCCGCGGCGCAGCGCCTCGACGCCGTTGCGCACCTGCTCCTCGACGATCCCGCCCATGCGCAGCACCAGGTCGCGCAGGATGGCGAGTTCCTCGTCGAACTGACGCAGGGTATGGGCGGAGCCGGGGACGTTGGTAATGGACATGCTGCGGGCCTCTGGTTCAGCCGAAGCGGCCGGTGATGTAGTTTTCGGTCTTTTCCTTGGTCGGGCGGGTGAAGATCCGCTCGGTCTCACCGAACTCTACCAACTCGCCCATGAACATGAAGGCAGTGTATTTGGAAATGCGGCCGGCCTGCTGCATGTTGTGGGTGACGATCAGCACCGTCACCTTCTTCTTCAGTTCGACGATCAACTCCTCGATGCTGGCGGTGGCGATCGGGTCGAGCGCCGAGGTCGGCTCGTCGAACAGGAGGATTTCCGGCTCGGTGGCCAGGGTGCGGGCGATGCACAGGCGCTGCTGCTGGCCGCCGGACAGGCCGGTCGCCAGTTTGTCCAAGCGGTCCTTCACCTCGTTCCACAGGGCGGCGTCACGCAGCGCCTTCTCGACCTTGTCGGCGATCACCGAACGGCGTTTCTCGCCCATGATGCGCAGGCCGTAGGCGACGTTCTCGAAGATCGTCTTCGGAAACGGATTGGGCTTCTGGAACACCATGCCGATGCGGATCCGCGTCTCCACCGGATCGATGTCCCTGGCCAGCAGGTCGACGTTGTCCGGGTACAGGTGAATCCGGCCTTCGTAGCGGCTGCCCGGATAGAGATCGTGCATGCGGTTGAAGCAGCGCAGCAGGGTCGACTTGCCACAGCCGGAAGGACCGATCAGGGCGGTGACCTCGTGCTCGGCGACGTCGAGGTTGACCTTCTTCAGCGCGGCGAAATCGCCGTAGTAGAAGCTCAGGTCGCGCACCTGGGCCTTGATCGATTCGCTGCCGTTCTTGCTGGGGAAGAGACTGTCGGACATGGAAATCACCACTTGATGCGCTTGCGCGCCCGGTAACGCAGCCAGATCGCCACGCCGTTCATGGTCAGGGTCATCACCACCAGCACCACGCCGGAGGCGGCGGCGATGACCTGGAACTGTGCGTCCGGACGCGATACCCAGTTGAACATCTGGATCGGCACCACGGTGAACGGCGTGCTGAGCCATTCGAAGCTGAGCCAGGGGAAGTCCGGCTGGATCGGTGCCGGCGGCAGGAAGGCGATGAAGGCCACCGCGCCGATGGTGATCAGCGGCGCGGTCTCGCCGATGGCGCGCGACAGGCCGATGATGATGCCGGTCAGGATGCCGGCCACCGAATACGGCAGGACGTGGTCGCGGGTCACCTGCCAGCGCGTCGCGCCGAGGCCGTAGGCGGCTTCGCGGATGGTCTGCGGCACGGCGCGGATCGCCTCGCGGGTGGTCACGATCACCACCGGCAGGATCATCATCGCCAGGGTCAGGCCGGCGGCGGCGATGCTCTGGCCGAGGTGCAGGCCGTGCACCAGAAGGCCGAGGCCGAGCAGGCCGTAGATGATCGAGGGCACGCCGGCGAGGTTGTTGACGTTGATTTCGAGGATCTCGGTGAACAGGTTCTTCGGCGCGTATTCCTCCAGCCAGACACCGGCGGCGACACCCACCGGCACCGCCGCCATGGCGGTGACCAGCATCACCAGCAGCGAGCCGACCCAGGCCGGCAGGATGCCGGCGTTGGCGGCGCGCCGCGACGGGTAGCCCTGGAAGAAGTCCAGCGTCAGCGCCGGCCAGCCGTCCAGCAGCAGGGTCAGGAACAGTGCGCCGAGCAGGAACAGCAGCACCAGCATGACGATCAGGCCGGTCACCGAGAACACCAGGTCGCGCAGGCGATGCCTGCGGATCAGCGCTTGCACCTGTTGCGGGGAAAGCATCAGTAGGCCTCGCGGTAACGCTTGCGGACGAAATAGCCGAGCACGTTGAACACCAGGGTCAGCGCGAACAGGGTGAGGCCGGCGGCAAAGATGCTCTGGTAGGCGACGGAACCGTACGGCACATCGCCCTTGGATACCTGCACGATGAAGGCGGTGATGGTGGCCGCCGCCTCGGTCGGGTTGAAGGTCAGGTTGGGCTGCTGGCCGGCGGCAATCGCCACCACCATGGTCTCGCCGACGGCGCGCGAGACGCCGAGGATGTAGGACGCCACCACGCCGGACAGCGCCGCCGGCAGCACCACCTTGACCGAGGTCTGGAAGCGGCTGGCACCCATCGCGAAGGAGGCCTCGCGGAAGTGCATCGGCACCGCGCGCATGGCGTCCTCGGACAGCGAACTGATGTACGGCACGATCATGATGCCGATGACGATGCCGGGGCCGAGCATGTTGAAGCCGGGCAGTCCGGGGATGATCTTCTGCAGCATCGGGGTCACGAACAGCAGGGCGAAATAGCCGAACACCACGGTCGGCACGCCGGCGATCAGTTCGAGGATCGGCTTGACCACCTCGCGCACTCGCGGCGAGGCGAACTCACTCAGGTAGATCGCCGTGATGGTGCCCAGCGGCACGGCAAAGGCCAGCGCGATCAGGCTGGTCATCAGGGTGCCGACCAGCAGCGGCAGGATGCCGTAGCGGGCGTTGGAGAACAGCGGCGTCCACTGCGTGTCGGTGAGGAAGTCCCAGATCGACACATGGGCGAAAAAGGCGCTGGACTCGTAGATCAGGATGGCGACGATGGCGATGGTGATCGCCACCGCCGACAGCGCCGCCAGCAGCAGCAGGCCCTCGACCAAAACTTCGGGGAGACGCCGCAGCGGCCGGCGATGCAGGTCGCGACGCCCTGGCGCGACAGTGGAAGCGTTCATGCGCTGGCCTGGTTCGGGTGGCTGGCGGATCGTGGCGAGACTGCGGCGGGCGCGTTCAGCGCGCTTCGCGGCGCAGCAGGTCCTCGACGCTGACGCCGACCTCGGAATGGCCGTCGAACACGCTGCCGGTGACGCCGCGCTCCAGTTTGTCCAGTGCCAGTGCGTAGGCGGTGTCGGGCAGCGGCACGTAGCCGACCTCGGTGATCAGATCATGCGCCTGCTTCAGATAGAACTCGACGAAGGCCTTCACTTCCGGCCGGCTGCGCGCGTGTTCGGCGTTGACGTAAATGAACACCGGCCGCGACATAGGCGTGTAGCTGCCATCGAGCACGGTCTCCAGCGCCGGCGAAACCGGCACCGACTCGGCATTGGCGCGCACCGGCACGGCGCGCAGCTTGTCGGTGTTCTCGCGGTAGTAGGCGTAGCCGAAGAAGCCCAGTGCGTTGGCGTCGCTGGCGACGCCGGTGACCAGCACGTTGTCGTCCTCGCTGGCGGTGAAATCACCACGGCTGGCCTTGGCCTTGCCGACCACCGCCTCGGTGAAGTAATCGAAGGTGCCGGAATCGGCCCCGGCACCGAACAGGGTCAGCGGCTGGTCCGGCCACGACGGATCGACCTGCGACCAGCGCGTGACCACGGCCTGCGCCTCGGGCTGCCACATGACCTTGAGCTGCTCGACGCTGATCGACTCCAGCCAGGTGTTGGCCGGGTTGACGGCGATGGTGATGGCGTCGAAGGCCACCGGCAGCTCGATGTAGCCGATGCCGGCGGCGCGGCAGGCCTCGACTTCCTCGGACAGGATCGGGCGCGAGGCGTTGGAGATGCTGGACTCGCCGCGGCAGAACTTCTTGAAGCCGCCGCCGGTGCCGGACATGCCGACGGTGACCCGCACGCGGGTGGCGATCTGGTATTCCTCGGCCACCGCCTCGGTGATCGGGTAGACCGTGCTGGAGCCGTCGATCTGGACGATCTCGGCCTGGGCACCGGCACCGCCGGACTGCGGCGAGGGAGAGCAGGCGGCGAGAAGCAGGACGGCGACGGGCAGGACGCGCATGTGCATGGAAAGACCCTGGCAGTGGAGTGGATCGCCGGCGCTCGAACCGGCAAGTCCGGCGGCAGCAGCGACGCCTTCGCAAAGTATTACGTTTATGTTGCAGGAATATGAAAGCGGCCGTGCCAGACCCGTCATGGCCGACATCACAGCGAGCCGCCGCGCCGTCGAGCCCTTCTCGCGGCGGATTCTACCCGACGCGCCCTAGTCCAACAGCGGCGTTTCCAGCGCCCGTGCCGGCCGCCCCAGCACCCGCCGTGCCGACTCGCGAAACGCCCGGACATCGATGCGACCGCTGCCGACCAGCGGCCGGACCACGTCGTCCAGGCTGCGCCGGCCATCAGTTTCGGCGCGGATTTCGGCGTCCAGATCGGCCAGCAGGGCCACCGCCCGCGCCGTGCGCGGACCGCTGGAGCGGCCGGAATGCAGGGTCTTCACCGAGCGGCCATGGTTGCGCATCCATTCGATCGCCTTCTCCGCCCGCGCCTGGCTGAGCAGGCCGCCGCGACGCAGCAATTCGATGCCGTAGTAATCGGCCACGCCCTCGGCGATCCAGTCGTCGCGCAGCCCGCCGCGAATGCCGGATACCACGTGCACCAGTTCGTGCATCAAGGTGCTGCTGCCGTTCTCGCTGATCAGCGGACGCTCGGCGTGCAGGTACAGCGAACGCGGCCCGGACAGGCCGCCGCGCCACATCGGATCATCGGCACCGACGATCAGCAGCTTGGGCGGCAGCGGCCCGAACACGTGCGCCAGTTCGGTCGCGCTGGCGTTGACGAAGGCGAGGATGTCGTTGCGGCGCAGTGAACTGCCGCGCGGTGCCGCCACGCTGACCCAACTGTCGCCAACCTGCTCGGCACGGGTCCCGATGCCCCCGGCGATCATCCAGCCCAACGGGCGCTGGAACCGCCGGCCGGGGTTGTCGATGGCGAAGCGCTGCCCGCCGCCCTCGCGCACGTAGGCGGTCTCGGCATAGGTCCAGCCCTCCGGCAACTCGATGCTCAAGGTCGCCTTCGACACCGCGCCGTCCGGGGCCAGCGCGGCAATCGGCGGGATCAGGCGGTCGGCGCGCAGCAGGGTCCAGTCCTCGGTGATCCGCGCATCGAACGCGCCATCACCGCGCGGCCGATCGATGCGATAGCGGTAGCGCAGTTCGGCCTCGCCCTTGCCCGGCCGCCAGACTACCTTGCCGTCCTCGTGCTGGATGCGCCCATCGCCCTCGAAACCGTGATGGCGTGCCTCATCCGGGTCCAAGCGCAGGCGCTGCACCCGGCCATCGCCGGGAACCACCCGCAGCGTCACCGCCGCCTCGCCCTGCTGCGGCAGGAAACGCACCAGGTAATCGAGCCGATAACTCGGCGGCGCTGCCGCGCCCACGCCGGCAGCGGCCAGCAGCAGAAAGCACAGCGCGAAAGGGATCAGGGGACGGAACTTCATCAATCGGGTCCTCGCCAAAGTTTGCCTGGATGATGACCGAAAGGACGGCGTCGCGGATGAAGATCGGCCCATCGCCCGGTCGAGCTGGCCTTTCGCAGCACGAGGCGGGTCCGCCGTTTCACCGATTGAACCGACCGGAAAACGCGCTGCTTTCGATGTCTTGGTCCGACGCCGGCCGCTGCCCTCAATGCCCCGTCGCGGCGATCGGGGTTTCCTGCTCCAGCCGATCCAGCTTGCGCCCCAACTCCTCCGGGGAACGCGTGTACGGGGCCAGCAGGGCGTAGAACGCGGGCACCACGAACAGCGACAACAAGGTGGAGAAGGCGACGCCGAAGATCACCACCACGCCGATGGCGGCGCGGCTGGCCGAGCCGGGGCCGCCGGCGAGGACCAGCGGGACGGCGCCGAACACGGTCGCCATCGAGGTCATCAGGATCGGCCGCAGGCGCACGGCGGAGGCTTCGGCGATGGCCTCGCGCACGTTGCGGCCGGCGTCGCGCAACTGGTTGGCGAATTCGACGATCAGGATGCCGTTCTTGGCCGCCAGGCCGACCAGCATGACGATGCCGATCTGGCTGAACAGGTTCAGCGTGCCGCCGGTGATCCACAGCCCGAGCAGCGCGCCGAGCACCGCCAGCGGGACGGTCAGCATGATCACCAGCGGATGCACGAAACTCTCGAACTGCGCCGCCAGCACCAGATAGACGATCATCAGCGCCAGGGCGAAGGTCAGCAGCACCGCACCGCCGGCTTCCAGGTATTCGCGCGACTCGCCCTTCCAGTCGACCTGGGCGTATTCGGGCAGCTCTTCCTGGGCGACGCGATAGGTCCATTCCAGCGCCTCGCCCATGGTGTAGCCGGGAGCGAGGCCGGCGCTGATGGTGATGGCGCGCAGGCGGTTGAAGCGGTTGAAGTTGCCCGGTTCGGCGATCTCGTGGATGGAAACCAGATTGGACAGCGGGATCAGGAGGCCGCCGCGACCGCGCACCTGGATGTTGGCGAGGTCGTCCGGCGACATGCGGTTGTCGCGATTGGCCTGGAGCATCACGTCGTACTCCTCGCCGTTGTCGATGTAGGTGGTGACCTGGCGCGCGCCCATCATCGTCTCCAGCGTGCGGCCGATCTCCTGCACCGAGACGCCCAGGTCGGCGGCGCGGTCGCGGTCGATCTCCACGCGCATCTGCGGACGTGTTTCGCGGTAGTCGGAATCGGCGTCCTGGATGCCCGGATTTTCCGCGATCCGCGCCAGCATGCGGTCGCGCCACTGCGCCAGTTCGGCGTAATCCGGCCCGCCCAGCACCAGTTGGTAGCGCTGCCCGCGTCCGCCGAGCAGGCCGCCGGGCACGTTGGCGCGCACCTGAACGCCGGGCAGGCCGGCGAAGTCGGCACGCAACTGCTGCACCACTTCCGCCGTGCCGATGTCGCGCTCGCGCCAGTTCTTGAGGAACACGATGACGTGGCCGGTGTGCATGTCCTCGCCGCCGCCCCAGCCGCGCGGGACGCGCGAGTTGGCGCGCTCGATCGGGCCGTCGCCCTCGACGTAGCCGGCGAAGACGCGCTCCACTTCCTGCATCTGCGTCACGGTGTAGTCGTAACCGGCACCTTCCGGCGCATCGACGCCGACGAAGAAGCGGCCGCGATCCTCCGGCGGCGACAGCTCGCTGGGCACGGTCTGGAACAGCAACCCGGCAGCGACGATGCAGGCCGCCATCGCCAGCGTCACCGCCGCCGTCAGCGCACCGCGCGAGAGGCCGACCAGGCGGCCGATGCCGGCACCATAGGTCGAGCTGATCCGCCCCAGCGCACGATTGACCCCGGCGCTGAAGCCGCGCACCTGGCCATGCGGGCGCAGCAGCTTGGAGCACATCATCGGCGTCAGCGTCAGCGCCACCAGGGCCGACAGCGCCACCGCCGCCGCCAGGGCGACCGACAGTTCGCGGAACAGCCGGCCACTGTTGCCCTCCATGAAACCGACCGGCAGGAACACCGCGACCAGCACCGCCGTGGTGGCGATCACCGCGAAGGCGACCTGCTCGGTGCCGCGACGGGCGGCGACCAGCGGCGGTTCGCCGAGATCGGTGCGGCGCTGGGCGTTCTCCAGCACGATGATGGCGTCATCGACCACCAGGCCGATGCACAGCACCAGCGACAGCAGGGTCAGCAAGTTGATCGAAAAGCCGAAGACATACAGCGCGATGAAGGAGGCGATCAGGCATACCGGCACGGTCACCGCCGGGATCAGCGCCGCGCGCAGGCTGCCGAGGAACAGCCAGATGACCAGAAACACCAGCAGCATGGCCTCGCCCAGCGTCCAGTAGACGCGCTCGATGGCGGCCTCGATGAACTCGGTGTTGTCGGCGGCGACGAAGATGTCGGTGCCCTCGGGCAGGGTCTGCTGGATGCGCTCGGCCTCGGCGCGGGCGGCGCGCGCCACGTCCAGCGCGTTGGCGGTCGAGGTGCGCACGATGCCCAGGCCGATGTTGGGTACCAGGTTGCTGCGCATGTAGGCGCGACGCTCCTGCGGGCCGATCTCGACCTCGGCAACGTCGCCCAGGCGCACCACGTAGCCGTCCTCGCCCTTGCGCAGCGGGATCGCGGCGAACTGCTCCGGGGTGCGGTAGCCGCGCTCGACGCGGAGGATGAAATCGCGCGTTTCCGACTCCACCTGGCCGGCCGGCAACTCGACGTTCTCGCTGCGCAGCGCGCCCTCCACGTCGGCGGCGGTGACGCCGCGCGCCGCCATCGCGTTGCGGTCCAGCCAGATGCGCATCGAATAGCGCTGGCTGCCACTGGCGCGCACCTGGGCGACGCCATCGAGCGAGGACAGCCGGTCGATGATGTAGCGGTCGGCGAAGTCGCTCAGCGCCAGGGTGTCCATGGTGCTGGAGCGCATGTTCAGCCACAGGATCGGGTCGGCGTCGGCCTCGACCTTGGCCACCTGCGGCGGGTCGGCCTCGTCGGGCAGGCGGTTCATCACACGGCTGATCGCATCGCGCACGTCGTTGGCGGCACCCTCGATGTCGCGCGACAGGCTGAATTCGATGGTGACGTCGGCGCGGCCGTTGCGGCTTTGCGACTGGATGGTGCGGATACCTTCGATGCCGGCCAGGGCATCTTCGAGGATCTGCGTGATGCGGGTTTCGACGATGGCCGCCGAGGCCCCCGGATAGCGGACCTGGACGGAGACGATGGGCGGGTCGATGTTGGGCAGTTCGCGCACCGTCAGGCGCATGAACGCCATCACCCCGAGCACCAGCAGCAGCAGGCTGCCGACGGTGGCCAGCACCGGACGGCGGATCGACAGATCGGATAGTTTCATGGCCCTGCCTCCTGTGCCCGGTGGCGCGTGGGGTTCAGCCGCGCGATGCGTCGACGATCAGCGCGCCGGAGACCAGCTTGGGCGTGCCCTCGACGACGATGCGGTCGCCCTCGGCCAGCCCCTCGACGATCTCCACCTCGCCGTGGCGGCGCGCGCCGCTGCGCACGTTGACCTGTTCGACGCGATCACCATCGATGACGCGAAACACCGACTGCTGGCTGCCGACCTGGATCAGTGCCAGTTCCGGAATCACCAGTGCGCGACGCGGCGGCGGCAGCAGGGACAGGGTCAGCAGCATGCCCGGGCGCAGTCGCAAATCGGGATTGGGCAGTTCGGCGCGCACGGTCAGCGCCCGGGTCAGCGGATCGACCCGCGCGCCCAGCGTGGTGACCACGCCGTGGAAGGTCTCGCCCGGCCAGGCGACGCTGCTGGCCTCCACCGCCTGCCCCGCTGCCAGCGCCGCCAGATGGCGCTCGGGCACGGAAAAATCCAGTTTGACACGGGAAATGTCGTCCAGCGTGGCAATCGGCGTGCCGGGCGTCACCAGGGCACCTTGGCTGACCTGGCGAAAGCCGAGCAGGCCGGCGAACGGTGCCACGATCACACGGTCGGCCAGTCGCGCGCGGATCGCGTCCATGCGCGCCTTGGCGGCGTCGCGAGTGGCGATCAGGGTGTCCAGTTGGCTGCGCGGCAGGGTGCCGGCCTCGACCAGGTCGACCTGCCGCCGGTAATGCTTCAGCGCCTCGGTGTAGTTGGCCTGCGCCTCCTCCAGGCTGGCGACTTCAGCACGCCCGGTCAGATCGACCAGCACCTGGCCCTCGGTCACCAGGTCGCCATCGCCGAAGTTCACCCGGACGACGGTTTCGGTGACCTTGGCGGTCAGCGTCACCGATTCGTTGGCGCGCACCGTGCCCAGCGCCTCGATGCGGTCGACCCAGTCGTCGGCGCGCACGATGCCGGTGGTAACGCTGGCCGCTGCCGGTCCCGAGGCCGCGCCGCCGGACGGCGCATTACCGCCGCAGGCGCTCAGCGCGACGGCGAGAAGCAGTGCCGCGATGGCTGTCGGGCGGCAGGCAGAAGGAAGATTCATGGGCGCTTTACGGAAGGCGAAGTCAGATCGACCGCGGCGGCGCGGGCAGGTTCCCGCGCCACGCGCCGCAGGACGTGATCGCCGTCACGACAATCGGGCACGACAATCGGGATGGATCGGGCGGCGCGGCAACTCGTGGCCGGATCGCCATGCAGGCTGGCACGCCTCGCCGCGAACGGCGCAGCGGACTTCGACACGACCGCCGGCCGCGCGCGGGCGCGACCGGCGATGGCGGCGCTGCCTGATTAGCGGCTGCTCAGGCCGCCTTGACCCACTTGCCCAGTGCGGCCAGACCGTTGTCGCGGGCGCGCTGCGCCACGGTGGCCTGGGCGGCGGCGTGGTTGCCCTGCATGTCCTGCGCCCACAGTTTCAGCGCCGCCTGCTGCATGGCGCGGCCGTAGCTGAAGGACAGCGGCCACGGGTTCGGGCCCATCCGGTTCATCGCATCAAGATGCGCGGTGGCCGCTTCGTCGCTCTGCCCGCCGGACAGGAAGACGATGCCCGGCAGCGCCGCCGGCACCGACGAGCGCAGGCAGCTCAGGGTGGCGGCGGCCACTTCCTCGACACCGGCCTGCTCGTCGCAGCCCTTGCCGGAAATGACCATGCTGGCCTTGAGGATGGTGCCTTCGAGGATGACGTTCTGCTCGTACAGCGCGCCGAACAGCGCGCGCAGCGTCGCCTCGCTCACCTCGTAGCAGGTTTCGATGTCGTGGTCGCCGTCCATCAGCACTTCCGGCTCGACCATCGGCACGATGCCGGCTTCCTGGCACAACGCGGCGTAGCGCGCCAGCGCGTGGCAGTTGGCGTCGATGCAGGCACCGCTGGGCGCGTCGTCGGAAATGGTGATGACCGCGCGCCACTTGGCGAAGCGCGCACCAAGCTGGGCGTATTCCTGCAAGCGCTGACGCAGGCCGTCCAGACCCTCGGTGACCAGTTCGCCCGGATAGCCGGCCAGCGCAACCGTGCCGCGATCCACCTTGATGCCGGGGATGATGCCGGCCGCCGCCATCACCTTGGCGAACGGCACGCCCTCGGCGGTCGACTGGCGCAGCGTCTCGTCGAACAGGATGGCACCGGAGATGTGCTCGGACAGGCCCGGCGTGGTCAGCAGCATCTCGCGGTAGGCGCGACGGTTTTCCTCGGTGCACTCGATGCCGACCGCATCGAAACGCTTCCGGATGGTCGTGTTCGACTCATCGATGGCGATGATGCCCTTGCCCGGGGCGACCATGGCCAGGGCGGTTTCGTGCAGTTGGTCGATGCTCATTGCGGACTCCGGCGAAGGGGATCGGCTGTCGATCCGTGGATGGTTGACCGCCTAGTATAGCCAACGGCGAGGCCCCGCGCCGGGCCGTGAGCGGCGCGGAAAGGTTCCCGTCAGGGGCCGTGGCGGAGCCTTCCCCGAGCGCGCCGTTCAGCCGTTCGACTGCATCGCATTCTGCCCGGCGCGGCATTTCCGTTACCCTCACGCCATGCCGTCGCGGACCCGTCGATGTCCCCTGGATTCTCCTCCCCGCCGCACCACCGCCTCGCCGCGCTGCTGGCCTGCCTGCTGATCGTCGGCAGCGCGCTGGCGGCCGAGGCCGTGCCGGACAGCGCCGCGTCGGCGATCGGGCGTGCCGCCGCCCTGCTGGAAGCCGGTGATCTCGACGCCGCGCAACGCCAGGAAGCGCAGACCGCGCTGGACGCCGCCCGCGCCTTCGACGCCCAGGCCGACGACACCAGGGCGGCGGTCGAATCCCTGCGCGAGGCCGCCCGTCTGGCCGAGCAGCAGCGCCCGGAACTGGAGCGTCGGCTGCAAAGCGATCCGGCGCTGTCCTTCCGCGCCTGGCGGCAACAGCTTCCCGACGATGCCGATGGCGAACAGCTCGAACGCCTGCTGGCCGGCGAGCGCAGCGCGCTGGAGCAGTGGCGGGGCGAAGTCGCCAGCCTGCGCGAAGCGCTCTCGGCGGGGCGCGACGGTGCCCTGCCGGAGGTCGAGCGCGAGGCCGAGCTGAGCCTGCAGATCGCCTCCCTGCAACGCCGCATCGCCGCCGCCCAGGGCGCGGGCGAGCTGCCGCCAGCGCTGCTGCAGGCGCGCGCCGCCCAGGCGCAGGCACAGCTTCGCGCCCTTGCCGCCGAGCGCCTGCGTCGCCAGGTGGAGCGCGATACCGCCGAACTGCGCCGTGGCGACAGCGAACGCCGGCTGCGCCAGGCGCAGCGCGAACTGGGCGAGCGCGAGCAGCGCATCGAGGTGTTGCAGGCGCTGATCGCCGAACGCCAGCAAGTCAGCGTGCAGACCCTGCTCAGCCGCCTGCGGGCGCAGAGCGAGCAATACGCCGCCGCCGAGCCCTCGATCCGCGACGCGGCGGCGCTGGCGCTGGCGCTGGGCGAGGCGCTGGAGCAGGCGAACCAGCGCCTCGCCGCCCTGCGCCAGGGCGAACTGGCGCGCAGCGAGGCGCGCGAAGACGTCGCCGCCGCGCTGCGCGGGGTGCGCGCGCGGCTGGCGCTGGAAGGCCAGGACGAGGCGCTCGGCCTGATCCTGGTCGGCGAACGCCGCCGTCTGGCAGCGGTCGAGCCGCTGTTGACGCGGATCGCCGGCATCCGCGCCGATCTCGCCCGCGTCCGCCTGCAACAGATCACGCTGGACGACCTGCGCGACCGCCTGGCCGACATCGACATGGCGGTCGCCGCCACCGCCGCTCAATCGACACTGGACGACGAGCGCGGCGCGGTGGCGCGCGGCGACCTGCATCGGCTGTACGGCGAGCAGGGCGAACTGCTGCCGCGCCTCGACGCCGCCCTGCAGCGGCTGACCGGCGCGCTGGAACAGGCCGAGTCGACGCTGTCGGCCCAGCTTGCCGACACCCGCGCCCTGCGTACCCTGCTCGACCGCAGCCTGCCGTGGACGCGCAGTCACGCCGCGCTCGACGCGCAATGGCCGCGCCGGCTGTTGGCCGGGATCGCCGGCCTGATCGATCCGGCCCGCCTGGTCGAGAGCCTGCGGCTGACCGGGCGTCACTTCCTGCAATCACCGCTGACGCCGGTCCTGGCGCTGGCGCTGGCCGTTGCCCTCGTGCGCGTGCGTCGCAAGGCACGCGCGATGACCATCGCCGCCGCGCCGCTGCTGCGCCGCCCGCGCGAGGACAGTTACCTCAACACCCTCAGGGCGCTGGCCATCTCCATCGGCTATGCCCTGCCGCCGGCGCTGCTGGTCTGGGCGCTGGGCTACGTCTTGCGCGGCACGCCCGATCCGCAGCGTTACGCCAGCGCGCTGGGCAAGGCGCTGGTCGCCATGTCCTCCAGCGTGTTCCTGATCGGCCTGTTGCGCGCGCTGGTGTTCGAGCAGGGCTTGGGACACCTGCATTTCCGCTGGCTGCGGTTGCGCCGTGACGCCATCGCCCGCGCGCTGCCGTGGCTGCGCGCGTTGTTCGTGCCGTTGCAGGGGCTGATCGTGTTCGTGTTCGCCCGCGAGCACGAACCGGGCATCGAGAGTCTGGGTCGCCTGTTGCTGTTCGCCTTCTACCTGCTGGTCGCCTGGGCAGCCTGGCGGCTGCTGGCGGCCGATGCGCTGTGGCCGCGTCGCGGCGGCTCGTCGGAGCCGAACCCGCTGCGCCGCGCCCTGCGCGCACTGCTGCCGGCGGCGCTGCTGGCGATGCTCGTGGCGGTCGGCAACGGTCATCTGTACAGCGGCCGGATGATCGCCGATTCGGTGATCGGCAGCGTCTGGATCAGTGTGCTGGTGCTGATCGTCCACGGTCTGCTGTCGCGCTGGATCCTGCTCGGCGAGCGCCGCCTGGCGCTGTGCCGGATGGAAGAGCGCCGCGAGGCGGCACGCAAGGAGAACCGCGAGGAGCCGGGACTGGAGAACCTGGAGCCCGCGCTGGACCTGGAAACCGTCAACGCCCATGCCAGCCGGCTGCTGCGCGCGCTGACCATCGTGCTCTGGGTCGGCGGTCTGCTGTGGGTCTGGGCGGAAGTGCTGCCGGCGCTGGGGCGACTGGACGAAATCGTGCTCTGGCGCGTCGGCGACAGCCTTGCCGAAGGCAGCCTGGTCGGCGAGCCGATCACGCTGAAGGGCCTGCTGCTCGGCCTCGCGGTGCTGATGCTGACCGTCAGCGCCGCGCGCAACCTGCCCGGCCTGCTGGAAATCGGCCTGCTCAGCCGCGCCGGGCTGGACGCCGCCAGCCGCTACGGCATCACCACCGTGAGCCGCTACGCCATCGTCATCATCGGCATGGTGCTCGGCCTCGGCCTGCTCGGCATGCGCTGGTCGCAGTTGCAGTGGCTGGCGGCGGCGCTCACCGTCGGCCTCGGTTTCGGATTGCAGGAAATTTTCGCCAACTTCGTTTCCGGCCTGATCGTGCTCTGGGAGCGACCTTTCCGCGTCGGCGACACCGTCACCATCGGCGGCCAGACCGGCGTGGTGACGCGCATCAGCACCCGCGCCACCACGCTGCGCGACGGCGACGGGCTGGAACTGATCATCCCCAACAAGGCCTTCATCACCGAACGGCTCAGCAACTGGACCCTCAGCGACACGCGCACCCGGCTGGTGGTGAAGATCGGCGTCGGCTACGAGGTCGCGCCGCGCGAGGTGCAGACGCTGTTGCAGGAAATCGCCCAGGCGCAGCCGCAGGTGCTGGCCGAGCCGGCACCGAAGGCGGCCTTCGTCGCCCTCGGCCCGCGCACCATGGATTTCGAATTGCGCGTCTTCGTCGGTGCCCTGAACGAGCGCGAGGCGGTGCTCAGCGGCCTGCACGCACGGATCGTCGAGGCGTTCGCCGCCCGCGGCATCGACCTCAGCCTGCCGCCGCTGGAGGAACTGGCCCGCAAGACGCCGTCGCCGCCGGCCGCCGGGGCGACGCCGGCCTGATAAAGTACGTTCAGCCGCGCTGCGCCAGCATCGCCCACCGCCGACTTCCGCAACACCTTTCGGATATTCCATGAACCGACTGCTCGCCGCCCTCGTTTTCGCCCTCGCCTTCGTGTCCTGCGCTGTCTCCGCCCAGGCGCTCAATGTCACGCCGATCGACGGCATCGTCGCCGTGGTGGACGAGGACGTGATCCTGCGCAGCGAACTCCAGCGCGCGGTCAGCAACATCCTCAACCAGTACGCCGACACGCCGCAGCAGCTCCCGCCGCGCGACGTGCTGGAAAAGCAGGTGCTGGAACGCCTGATCGTGCTGCGCCTGCAGGTGCAGCGCGCGCAGGGCTCGGGCATCCGCATCGCCGATGGCGAGGTCGACCAGACCATCCGCTCCATCGCCCAGCAGAACAACATCGATGTCGACCAGTTGCGCGCCCAACTGGCCGCCGACGGCCTGCCCTACGAGGAGTTCCGCCAGACCCTGCGCGACGAGCTGACCGCGCAGCGCCTGCGACAGAACATTTCGCAGTCCAGGGTCAGCGTCAGCGATACCGAGATCGACCTGCTGCTGGCCAACAACCAGTTCAGCCAGGGCCAGGTCAACGCCTCGCTGCTGCTGGTGGCGCTGCCGGAAAACGCCACCCAGGAACAGATCGAGACCGCGCAGCGCAAGGTCGAAGGCATCCACGACCTGATCGTGCGCGGCGAGATGGATTTCAAGGCCGCCGCGATCCGCTATTCCGACGCGCCCAACGCACTCGACGGCGGCGACTTGGGCTGGCGCAGCTACGACGAAGTACCGTCGATGTTCACCGACCTGATCCAGGGCATGGCGGTGGGCGAGATGACGCCGCCGATGCGCGGACCGACCGGCTTCCACCTGGTCCGCGTCAACGACAAGCGCGACGATTCGCGCCAGACGCTCACCGAATACCACCTGCGCGGCATCCTGGTGCGGGTCACCGAGGTGGTCTCGCGCGAGCAGGCGCAGGCCAAGATCAACCGTATCCGCGAGCGCCTGCAGGCCGGCGAAGACTTCGCCAGCATCGCCAAGCAGGAGTCCGACGACACCATGACCCGCAACCAGGGCGGCGACATGGGCTGGTATCCCTCCGGTGCCTGGGGCGCGGCGGTCGAGCGGGTGACGCTGGCGCTGGAGGATGGCGAGTTGTCCGAGCCGTTCAGCAGCGAGGTCGGCTTCCATCTGATCCAGCGCCTTGGCAAGCGCGAGCAGGACATTACCGAGGAATCCCTGCGCAACCGTGCCCGCGACGCCATCGCCCGGCGCAAGGCGGAGGAAGAATTCGAGCGCTTCGTCCGCCAGTTGCGTGACGAGGCCTATGTCGAGAACCGCCTGACCAACACCTGATCCGCGCCCGACGCCGATGACCGCGCCGCGACCACGCCTGGCCCTGGTGCCGGGCGAGCCCGGCGGCGTCGGCCCGGAACTGTGCGTGCGCCTGGCGCAGCGCGAACTGCCCGGTGGCCTGCTCGCCTTCGCCGACCCGGACACCCTCGCCTCCGCCGCCCGTGCGCTCGGCCTGCCGTTGACCCTGCTGCCGGCCGAGGCCGACAGCGCGCCGGGTGCCCTGCCGGTACGGGTCGTCAAGCAGGCCGCCCCGACCCGCTTCGGCACGGCCGATCCGGCCAATGCCCGCGCCGTCATCGACGCCCTGCTCGGTGCCGGCCGCGCCTGCCTCGACGGCGAATGCGCCGGCGTGGTCACCGGCCCGGTCAACAAGGCCAGCATCCAGGCCGGCGGCATCGACTATCGCGGCACCACCGAACTGCTCGCCGAACAGGCCGGCACCGACGTGGTGATGATGCTGGCCAGCGCACGCCTGCGCGTGGCGCTGGCGACCACCCACCTGGCGTTGCGCGAAGTGCCCGACGCGATCACCCGCGACGGCCTGCTGCGCGACCTGCGCATCCTCGACGCCAGCCTGCGCCGGCAGTTCGGCATCGTCCGCCCGCGCATCGCCGTGCTCGGCCTCAACCCGCACGCCGGCGAGAACGGCCTGCTCGGCCGCGAGGAGATCGAGGTCATCCAGCCGGCCATCGAGCAACTGCGCGCGCAGGGCCTCGACCTGCGCGGCCCGCTGCCGGCCGACACCGCCTTCCTGCCCGACAAACTCGCCAAGACGGACGCCGTGTTCGCCATGTACCACGACCAAGGCCTGCCGGTGCTCAAGCACGGCGGCCTCGAACATGCCGTCAACATCACCCTCGGCCTGCCCTATCCACGCGTCGCCGTCGACCATGGCACGGCGCTGGACTTGGCCGGCCGCGGCCTCGCCGACCCGCGCAGCCTGTGCGCCGCCGCGGACCTGTGTGCGCAACTGGCGGCCCGCCCATGAGCCTGGCCGCGCACCGCACCAAGAAGGCGCTCGGCCAGCATTTCCTGCACGACCGCCAGGTGGTCGAACGCATCCTGCGCGCCATCGATCCGCGCCCCGGCCAGCGCATCGTCGAAATCGGCCCCGGTGCCGGCGCGCTGACCTTTCCCCTGCTGCAACGCCACGGCGAACTGACCGCCATCGAGTTCGACCGCGACCTGATCGCGCCACTGACCGAGGCCGCCGCCCGGCACGGCGCGCTGCACATCATCCATGCCGACGCGCTGAGCGTGGACTTCACCGCACTGGCCGCCGGCACGCCGCTGCGCGTGGTCGGCAACCTGCCCTACAACATTTCCTCGCCGATCCTGTTCCATCTGCTGGACCATGCCGACGCCATCGCCGACATGCACTTCATGCTGCAAAAGGAAGTCGTCGACCGCATGGCCGCCGCGCCCGGCAGCAAGGTCTACGGAAGGCTCAGCGTGATGTTGCAGGCCGCCTGCGAGGTGCAGGCGCTGTTCGACGTGCCGCCCGCTGCCTTCCGCCCGCCGCCCAAGGTCGACTCCGCCGTGGTCCGACTGCGCCCGCGCGGCGACCCCGGCATCGCCGACGCCGTGCTGTTCGCCGGCCTGGTCAAGCAGGCCTTCTCGCAGCGCCGCAAGACCCTGCGCAACACTCTCCACGGCCTTTGCGGGGAAGCCGAACTGCGCGCCTGCGGGATCGACCCGTCGGCGCGCGCGGAAACGCTGGCGGTGGACGACTTCCGCCGCCTGACCCGGCATCTTTCCGCCAGCGGGATCGGCAGCGGGCCGGCATAGCGGCCGACGCTTTCGGGTCGACGCGCGCGCGCCATCACCGCCACGCGCACTGCGCATTGACTACAATCCGGCGATGGACAACGCACATCGCATCGACATCCAGGTCAGCACGCGCTATCTCGAAGAGCAATCGGCACCTGAGGCGCAGCGCTACGTGTTCGCCTACACCATCCGCATCCGCAACAGCGGCCAGGCACCGGCGCAACTGGTTTCCCGCCACTGGATCATCACCCACGCCACCGGCAAGGTGGAGGAAGTGCGTGGCGAGGGCGTGGTCGGGCAGCAGCCCTGGCTGCGGCCGGGTGAGGCGTTCGAGTACAGCTCCGGCGCGGTGCTGGAATCGGCCGTCGGCACGATGCACGGCAGCTACCGCATGCAGGCCGACGACGGCATCGCCTTCGACGCCGCCATCGCCCCGTTCACCCTGGCCGTGCCGCGCACCCTGCACTGATGGCGACCTACGCGATCGGCGACATCCAGGGCTGCCATGACGCATTGCAGCGCCTGCTGGAGGCGATCCGCTTCGATCCGGTCCGCGACCACCTGTGGTTCTGCGGCGATCTGGTCAATCGCGGCGGGCAGTCGCTGGAAACCCTGCGCCTGATCCACTCGCTGGACATCCACAGCACCGTGGTGCTGGGCAATCACGACCTGTCCCTGCTCAGCATCGCGCAGCGCAAGAAGGCCGACCAGCGCAAGGTCAATGCCGACCTCGCCCGCGTATTGTTTGCCGAGGACGGGGAAATGCTGCTCGACTGGCTGCGCCGGCGGCCGCTGCTGCACGTCGACCGCGAGCGCGGCTGGATGATGCTGCATGCCGGCCTGGCACCGAAGTGGACGGTGAAGATCGCCGAAAACCGCGCCCGCGAGGTGGAGCGCGTGCTGCACGGCAAGCAATACGACAAGCTCTTTCGCGGCATGTACGGCGACCGCCCGGACTGGTCGCCGGAACTCAAGAGCATCGAGCGCTACCGCGCCATCGTCAACATCTTCACCCGGATGCGCTTCTGCACGCCGCAGGGCCGCATCGCCTACGACCACAAGGGGCCGCCCGGCACCCAGCGCAGCGGCCTGTATCCGTGGTTCGGCGTGCCCGGCCGCGTCGAGCGCGAGTTGCGCATCGTCTGCGGCCACTGGTCGACGCTGGGCCTGTTCATGGGCCTGGGCGTGCATGCCATCGACACCGGCGCGGTCTGGGGCGGCAAGCTGACGGCGCTGGAACTGACACCGCCGGGCGAGCCGCCACGGGTGATCCAGGTCGCCGGCCGGGAAGTGCCGCCGGGCACGCCGCGCGGCGAGGACTGAGGACCGCACCGCTCCCCTCGCAAGCGCGCTCGATGCGTCAATGTCCGCCGTGTCGATCCCGCGTGACGCGTGGCAGTTCCGATTTGTCGGCTGCCCTGGCCGGTTTTTGCGATGCGCGGCGCGGTGGCGCGCCGAAGTCGGCATCGGTGCTGACACGGCGCGCGACACCGCCTTCGGGATATGCATACCAGCCCGGGTCGCCGTAGTCGCCAACCGGCTGGTCGTCGCGCACCTTGATGACGGTGAACATGCCGCCCATCTCGATGTTCCCGAACGGCCCCTTGCCCGCCATCATCGCCAGCGTGTTGGCCGGGCCGGGCATGTGGCCGGACTCGACATGGTCCTGGTGCCCGGCCATGCCATGCTCGCCCATCGCCATGTAGCCCGGCAGCATGCGGCGGATGCGCGATTCGATGTCGTCCTGCTTGACGCCCAGCGTGTTCGGAATCTCGTGCCCCATCGGCCCCATGGTGTGATGCGACATGTGGCAATGGAAGGCCCAGTCGCCGGGCACGGCGACGAACTCCAGATCGCGCATCTGGCCGACGCCAACCAGTTCGGTGACCTCGTTGCGCCACTGCCTGCGCGGCCAGCGCCCGCCATCGCCGCCGGTCACCTGGAACTGCACGCCGTGCATGTGGACGGGATGGTTCCACATCGACAGGTTGCCGACGCGCACGCGCACACGCTCGCCGCTGCGCGCCACCAGCGGCTCGATCGCGGGAAACACCTTGGAGTTGAAGGTCCACAGGTCGAAGTCGGTCATCACCGAGGGATCGGGGCGCGAGGTGCCCGGATGCAGGGCGAAGTTGTGCAGCAGGAAGGCGTAGTCGCGGTCGATGCGCAGCGCCTCGCCAGCGCGCGGATGGATGATGAACAGGCCCATCATGCCCATCGCCAGTTGCACCATCTCGTCGGCATGCGGGTGATACATGTGGCTGCCGTGCTGGCGCAGGGTGAACTCGTACACGTAGGTTTCGCCCGGACCGATGTGCGGCTGGGTCAGCCCGCCGACGCCATCCATGCCGCTGGGCAGCAACAGGCCATGCCAGTGGATGGTGGTGTGCTCGGGCAGGCGGTTGGTCACGAAGAGGCGCACGCGGTCGCCCTCCACCGCCTCGATGGTTGGACCGGGCGTCGAGCCGTTGTAGCCCCAGCAGACGGCGCGCGAACCGGGGGCGAATTCGTGCTCGATCTCCTCGGCGACCAGATGGAACTCCTTCACGCCGCCATTCATGCGGTATGGCAGGGTCCAGCCGTTGAGCGTGCGCACTGGCGTGTAGGCGCGCCTGCCGGACACCGGCGTGGCGACGGCGGGTTCCGGCGCGGCCTGATCGGCGCGGACGATGGCGGGCAGCAGGGCGGCGCTGCCGGCGGCACCCAGCAGCATGCGGCGACTGAGCTTCATGACGCGTCTCCGTGATGGTGATACCCGCCGACGTCGGGGTCGTGCAGCAGGTCTTCGATGGACGGTGCGGCCTCCCGCGCCGCCGCGCCCTCGGGCAGCCGGCCACCGACCGCCTGCATCAGCCGGGCATGCGCCAGCCAGTAGTCGCGGATGGCTTCCAGATAGCCCTGGTAGGCGTCGTATTCCTGCTGCTTGGCTTGCAGCAGCTCGAACACGCCGATCAGCATGTAGTTGTAGCGTTCCTGCTGGCGGGCAACGATGGCCTCACGCTGCGGAATCAGGCCGTCGCGGTGCAGGGCGATCACTTCGCGCAGGCCGTCCAGCCGAGCGACGCCGCCGCGCACGGCGCGCTCGATGTCCAGTTCGATGCGCTCGACTTCCAGTTCGGCCAGGTCCTGCCGCGCCCTGGCACGCACCACACCGCCGCGCGACTGTCCGAACAGCGGCAGGTCCAGTTCGAGCTTGGCGCTATTCGTGCGTGCCGCGCCGTCGCGCCCGCGCTCCAATTCCAGCCCCGCCGCGTCAATGCCGAGCAGGCGCTGCGCGCTGCGTGCACTCATGCCTCGCGCCTCCGCCGTCAGCCGGGCGGACTGCAAATCGAGCCGCTCGTCCCCCGCGCGCGCCAGCAGTTGCGTGGTGTCGAAGGCGTCGTCCGGCGGCAGTCGCAGGCGATCGGGCAACTGCCAGCGATTGGTCCGTCCCGCCAGGCCCAGCCGTTCCGCCAGCGCCATGCGCGTTTCCAGCCGCGCGATCCTCGCCCGTGCCAGGACATCCTGCGCCTGGCTGGCGGCGGCTTCCTCCCGCGCCAGTTGCAGCGCATCGATGTTGCCGGCGGCATGGAAGCGACGCGCCAGTTCGGCGGACAGGTCGGCCGCCTCGGCCGCCGCTGCGCGCATATCGGCCACCTGCATCGCCGCCTGGTAGCGGTAGTAGTCCTCGCGGACCGCCGTGGCCTCCTCCAGCAGCAGCGCGGCGGTCCCCGTCACGGCCGAACGCCACAGCGCCTGCCCCGCGCGCTTGCGTGCCGGCAGCCGGATCAGGTCGCCCAGCGCCACCCCCAGTCCGAGCGAACGCGCGCCACCTTCGATGGCCTCCCAGGACAGGCTCGGCATCCGCACCTGCCGACTGTCGAAGACATCGGCGGCGGCGATGTCCAGTTCCGCCAGCGCCCTCCGCACCCGCGGGCTGTTGGCCCAGGCGATGGACACCGCCGCATCGGGCGTCAGCGGCTCGCGCAAGCGTGCATGCAGCGCCTCGTCGAGGCGTTCCTGCCCGGGCAACTGCGACACCGCGCTTCCCTGTCGCTGCGCGAGTTGCTCGCCGACCTGTTCACGCCCCTGCTGCACCGGCAGCGCTGCGCAGGCGCCCAGGCACAGGCAGATGACGGACAGGGCAGCCAGGGCGGGGAAACGCAAACGCTTCGACCTGCCGCGCCGGAACGGGCTTCTGGCAGCACTCGCATCCGAATCATCCGTCAGGTCGTCTGCCATGCGCCCTCCTGCCCGTGCACCTCGGGCACGCGCCGGCGTGGTGGCGGGCGGCCCGGCACGCGCAGGGCGTCGAGAATGGCGCACTCACCGCGCACGCCGTGCTGGCTGCTGTCGATGGTGCGACGCAGCGCCTGCGCCATCCGCCGCAACTCGCCGATCCGCTGTTCGATCTCGGCCAGATGATGGCGGGCCAGTTCATCCACCTCCTCGCAGGACAGCTCCGCCGCCTCGGCCAGCCGCAGCAGGCTGCGGATCTCGTCGAGGCTGAAGCCCAGCGCACGGCCGCGGGCGATGAAACGCAGCCTGTCCACCTGCGCCGGGCTGTAGTCGCGATAGCCGCCGTCGGTGCGCGGCGGCACCGGCAGCAGGCCGATCCGCTCGTAATAGCGGATGGTTTCGACATGGCTGCCGCTGGCCGTGGCCGCCCCACCGATCTTCATGCTTGACTCCGTAGTCGCTACAGGGTTTAGCGTAGCAGCCATGAACGCCCATGCCCACGCCGCCGGCCCTGCCTGCCAGCACGCCCATCACGATCCCGCCGCCCTGTCCGTCCTGATGCAGGGCCGCCTGCGACGCATTCTGATCATCGTGCTGGGGATCAACCTTGCCCTGTTCCTCGGTGAATTCTTTGCCGGGCGCTGGATCGGCTCCAGCGCCCTGCAGGCCGACTCGCTCGATGCCCTCGGCGACGCCGGCCTGTATGCGCTGAGCCTGTTCGTCATCGGCCGCTCGCTGCGCTGGCGCGCCGGTTCGGCGCTGCTGAAGGGTGCGGCGCAGGGCGTGTTCGGCCTGTTCGTGCTGCTCGACACCGGCCTGCGCCTGTTCGGCGACGCACCACCTGCCGCCGCCCCGATGGTCGCCATCGCCGCCGTCGCCTTCGCCGGCAACCTCGCCAGCGTCCTGCTGCTGCGCCGCTATCGCGACCACGACATCAACCTGAAATCGGTCTGGCTGTGCTCACGCAACGACCTGATCGGCAACCTCGGCGTGATCGCCTGCGCCGGCCTCGTCGCGATCAGCGCCAGCGCCTGGCCGGACCGCCTGCTCGGCCTGCTGCTGGCGACATTGTTCCTGCACACCAGCCAGGGCATCCTGCGCGAAGCCATCGGCCAATGGCGACAGGCCGGTGATCAAGGTCCTCCGACGCCGGCGCAGATGCGGTGTGAGTGACTGGGGATTGGAAGATTTGTGATTCGGGATTGCAGCGCTGTCGGAGCGCGACAACCCCTGGTGCACCGGCTAGTTGCTCCGGCTTTTGACCTGCCCCCCCTGCACCGCGCCGAGTAGCGCAGGCAAGCGGCGGGGAAAGGCGCGAATGTTCGAGGCCATGGATGCGCGAGCTCGGCCTGCGCGCCTACGTCGAGCTGCGCTCGAACGCGCCGGCCGCCGGTTGCCGAGCAACGCAGGGGTGAGCCGGGACTTGATGTTTCGCCATCAGGCGGAACATCCCGGCGAACGCCCGCACTTGGATGTGCGGGCAGGTAGGCGTTCCAGGGATGGATGCCGGCCTTGACGCTTGTCGAAGACGACAGCGCGATGCCGGGGTGGCCTTCTCTTTGGTTACTTTCTCCTGGCCGTTCAAGAGAAAGCGACTCTGCCGCCGCCGAGGCGGACGAAACCCAGGCGACAAACCCAAGTCAGGCGGGTGAAGCAGCAACCAACTCCGGTTGACCAGCCATTGCGCATCGCACTGCTAGACTGCGCGCCCCTCCCTCCCCTTCCGTCCGCCCCATGGACAGCATCCGCCTGCGCGGCGTGCGCACGCACAACCTGAAGAACATCGATCTCGAACTGCCCCGCAACAGCCTGATCGTGATCACCGGCCTGTCCGGTTCCGGCAAGTCCTCGCTGGCCTTCGACACCATCTATGCCGAGGGCCAGCGGCGCTACGTCGAGTCGCTGTCGGCCTATGCGCGGCAGTTCCTGTCGGTGATGGAGAAACCCGACCTCGACCACATCGAGGGCCTGTCGCCGGCGATTTCCATCGAGCAGAAATCGACCTCGCACAACCCGCGCTCCACCGTCGGCACCATCACCGAAATCCACGACTACCTGCGCCTGCTGTTCGCCCGCGTCGGCGCTCCGCACTGCCCCGACCACGGCACCCCGCTGGCGGCGCAGACGGTCAGCCAGATGGTCGATGCGACGCTGGCGCTGGACCCGCAGCGCCGCTACATGCTGCTCGCCCCTGTGGTGCGCGAGCGCAAGGGCGAGCACGTGCAGGTGTTCGAGCAACTGCGCAGCCAGGGTCTGGTCCGCGCCCGCGTCAACGGCGTCCTGCACGACCTCGACCAGGCACCGACGCTGGCGCTGCGGCAAAAGCACACCATCGAGGCGGTGATCGACCGCTTCCGCCCGCGCCCCGAGCTGCAACAGCGCTTGGCGGAGAGCTTCGAAACCGCGCTGCGCCTGGGCGAGGGGTTGGCGCGGGTGGTCGACATGGACGACGCCGACGGCCTCGACCAGTTGTACTCGTCGAAATTCAGTTGCCCGGTCTGCGACTACTCGCTGCCGGAACTGGAGCCGCGCCTGTTCTCCTTCAACTCGCCGATCGGCGCCTGCCAGCGCTGCGACGGCCTCGGCGTGACCCAGTTCTTCGATCCGGCGCGGATCGTCGCCCATCCCGAAAAGAGCCTGGCCAGCGGTGCCATCCGTGGCTGGGACCGACGCAATCCGTACTACTTCCAGATGGCGCAATCGCTGGCCAGACACTACGGCTTCAAGGTCGAGACGCCGTGGAACGAGCTCAGCGACGCCCAGCGCGAGGCGGTGCTGCACGGCAGCGGCGAGGAGCTGGTCAGCTTCACCTACCTGACCCAGGCCGGCGGCCGCAGCAAGCGCGCGCACCGCTTCGAGGGCATCGTCCACAACTTCGAGCGCCGCTACCGCGACACCGATTCGCAACTGGTGCGCGAGGAACTGTCGCGCTTCATCAGCAACCGGCCCTGCCCGGACTGCGAGGGCCAGCGGCTGAACCGCTCGGCGCGGCACGTGCTCGTCGACGGCCACAACCTGCCGGCGATCAGCGCCCTGCCGATCGACGAGTGCAACCGGCTGTTCGAGTCGATGAGCCTGCCCGGCTGGCGTGGCGACATCGCCGCCCGCGTCATCAAGGAAATCCGCGAGAGGCTGCGCTTCCTGGTCGATGTCGGCCTCGATTACCTCAGCCTCGGCCGACAGGCGGATTCGCTGTCCGGCGGCGAGGCGCAGCGCATCCGCCTGGCCAGCCAGATCGGTGCCGGCCTGGTCGGCGTCATGTACGTGCTCGACGAGCCCTCCATCGGCCTGCACCAGCGCGACAACGAACGCCTGCTCGGTGCCCTGCTCCGCCTGCGCGACCTCGGCAACACGGTGATCGTGGTCGAGCACGACGAGGACGCCATCCGCCTCGCCGACCACATCGTCGACATCGGCCCCGGTGCCGGCGTGCACGGCGGCGAGATCGTCGCCCAGGGAAAACTCGACGACGTGCTGCGCAGCGAGCGCTCGCTGACCGGGCAATATCTATCCGGCAAGCGCCGCATCGCCGTGCCCGGCCAGCGCCGCGCGCCCGATCCCGAGCGCCTGCTTCGCCTGCACGGCGCGCGCGGCAACAACCTGCAGAACGTCGATCTGGCGATCCCGGCCGGCTGCTTCGTCTGTGTCACCGGCGTGTCCGGCTCGGGCAAGTCCACCCTGATCAACGACACCCTGTTCGCGCTGGCCGCCAGCGCCCTCAACGGTGCCAGCACGCAGCCGGCACCGCATGAGCAGGTCAGCGGGATGGAACTGTTCGACAAGGTGGTCGACATCGACCAGTCGCCCATCGGCCGCACCCCGCGCAGCAACCCGGCCACCTACACCGGCCTGTTCACGCCGCTGCGCGAGCTGTTCGCCCAAGTGCCGGAAGCCCGCGCTCGCGGCTACCAGCCCGGCCGCTTCAGCTTCAACGTCAAGGGCGGGCGCTGCGAGGCCTGCCAGGGCGACGGCCTGATCAAGGTCGAGATGCACTTCCTCGCCGATGTCTACGTGCCCTGCGATGTCTGCCAGGGCAAGCGCTACAACCGCGAAACGCTGGAGATCACCTACAAGGGCCACACCATCCACGACGTGCTGTCGATGACGGTGGAGGAGGCGCTGGCGCTGTTCAGGCCGGTGCCGGCGCTGGCCCGCAAGCTGGAAACGCTGATGGCCGTAGGCTTGTCCTACATCACCCTCGGCCAGTCCGCGACCACGCTGTCCGGCGGCGAGGCGCAGCGCGTCAAGCTGTCGAAGGAGCTGTCGCGGCGCGACACCGGCCGCACCCTGTACATCCTCGACGAGCCGACCACCGGCCTGCACTTCCACGACATCGAACAACTGCTCGGCGTGCTGCACCGGCTGGCCGACGACGGCAACACCGTGGTCGTCATCGAGCACAACCTCGATGTCATCAAGACCGCCGACTGGATCGTCGACCTCGGCCCCGAAGGCGGCCATCGCGGCGGCCGCATCATCGCCACCGGCACCCCGGAACAGATCGCCGCCAACCCGGACTCGCACACCGGCCGCTTCCTCGCCCGGCTGGACGGCATCAGGGGCTGACGCCATCGCACCAATCCCGCGCTCAATCACCAATCTTCCAATCCCCAATCCACCAGCAAAGTCCTCCCCATGCGACGTTACACTTGCCTTTCGCCATCGGTGATCGCCGCAAGTTCCCAGGGGACGTTTCGATGAATGCTCGCGCTTTGTGCTGGATCCGGATCGTCGCGCTGGGCGTTTGCGCAGCACTGTCTTCGCTGGCCCAGGCGGCGCAGGTGGAGGCATCGGGGCAAGTGCGCGTGCATCAGTCCGGCCAATGGGGCGAAGCGGTCCCCGGCGTGCTGGTTTCCAACGGACGCGAGTTGGTGCGCACCGACTCGGAAGGCCGTTACCGCATCGCGGTGACCCCGGGGCAGACCGTATTCGTGATCAAGCCGCCCGGCTGGCGCGAGGTGGTCGATGCCGGCGGCGAAGCGCGGCATTGGCGGCACCATTTCCCGACCGGCTCGCCGGCCCTGCGCCACGGCGGCATCGCTTCGACCGGCACGGCGACTTCCGGCTGGGACTTCGGCCTAGTTCCCGAGCCGGCGGCGACGGATCATCTGGACATGCTGGTGTTCGGCGATCCGCAGCCGAACTCGATGCGTCAGGTCGATTACTTCCAGCGCGACATCATCGCGCCGCTGCTCGACCGCGCCGACGCAGCACCGCCGGGCTCGGCGCAATCGGTGTTCGCTGGCCGCCCGGCACAGCTCGGCATCACCCTCGGCGACATCGTCAACGACGATCTCTCGCTGTATCCGGCGATGCGCGCCGCGCACGCCCGCCTGGGCCTGCCCTGGCTGTACGTCGCCGGCAACCACGACCTCGATTTCGACGCCGCCAGCGACGCCGACTCGCTGCTGACCTTCCGCCGGCACTTCGGCCCGGACACCTTCGCCTGGGAAACCGCCCAGGCCAGCCTGATCGTGCTCGACAACGTGGTCTACCTGCCCGGCCAGTCGCCGGAATACATAGGCGGACTGCGCGAGGAGCAGCTCGAATTCCTCCGCGCCTATCTCGACACCCTCGCCCCGGGGCGGCGGCTGCTGATCGCCGCGCACATTCCCTTCCATGACGAACCGCAGCGCCGCGAAGGCTTCCGCCGCGCCGACCGCGAGCGCCTGTTCGCCCTGCTGGCGCGCTTCCCCGACACCCTGCTGCTGACCGCACACACGCATACCCAGCGGCATTACCGCCATCGCCAGGCCGATGGCTGGCGCGGCCAGGCACCGCTGCACGAGTACAACGTCGGCACCAGCAACGGCGGCTTCTGGGGCGGCCTGGAAGACGCCGAGGGCATCCCCGACGCCGTGATGATGGACGGCACGCCGAATGGCTTTGCCCGCGTGTCGATGCCGATGACCGGCGACTACGCGCTGTCCTGGGAAGTGGCGCGCCAACCCGACCACCCCGGCCTCGCCCTGCATGCGCCCAGGGTGCTGCGACGCGGTGCCTATCCCGGCGTCGGCCTGTTCGCCAACGTGTTCATGGGCGAGGTCGGCAGCCGCGTCGAATACCGCATCGACGGCGGCGACTGGCTGCCGATGACCCACGTGATGCGCGCCGACCCGCGCGTGCTCGCCATCAACCTGGCCGACGACGCCGCGCCCACCCTGCGCGCCCGCGACCGCACGCCCGAGGCCAGCGTCTCCTGGCACCTGTGGCGCACCAGCCTGCGCACCGACCTCGCCCCCGGCGAACACGAAGTGGAAGTCCGCGCGCAGGACCGCTGGCGCGGCGAACTGCGCGCCACCACCCGCTACCGGCTGATCGAACACTCGCCCTGAACAACACGCCGCGGCGTCCTTTGTGCCCGGAGCGGGAGTCGAACCCGCATGGCCGCGAGGCCGAGAGATTTTAAGTCTCTTGCGTCTACCGGTTTCGCCATCCGGGCGGCGAAGCGGGGGCAAGCTTAGCGCGTTCGGGTGCGCGTTCGCCGGCTTTACGGGGCGCTTTCCATGTCGTATGGCAGGCGACGGGTGGGCCGCGTTCGGTCACACTTTCGGCTTTCGGCCATCCTTGACCGCGAACCTTTCGTCCGCAGGAGAGACACCATGTCGCCCATGAACACGCTCGTTGCCGTCTTCCTCGAACCCGCCAAGGCCTTCGCTGCGGTGCGCGAACGCTCGATGATCTGGTTGCCGCTGTTGCTGCTGATCGGCGGCAACATCGCGCTGATGGCCTGGTATTACAGCGTGGTCGACTTCCCCTGGTTGCAGGACCATCTGATCAGCGGCATGGGCAACGTGCCGCCGGAGCAGGCGGCGGCGGTGAAGGGCTTCATGCAGCGCGGGACGATGACCATCTCGGCCATCGTCGGCATCGCCGTCGCGGTGCCCGCCATCCTGCTGATCAGCGCGGTGTACTACCTGCTGGTCGGCAAGGCGATGGGCAACGAGTTCAGCTTCGGCAAGTGGTTTGCCTTCAGCACCTGGGCCTCGGTTCCGGCGCTGCTGCTGATCCCGGTCGGTGCGGTGCAGATCCTCAGCCACGGCAACGGCCAGCTCGCTCCGGAACTGATCAACCCGCTGAACCTCAACACCCTGCTGTTCGGCCTGCCGCTGGACAACGCCTGGGCCGGTCTGCTCAATTCGATCAGCGTGGCGACGATCTGGTCGCTGGTGGTGTCGGTGATCGGCTACCGGGTGTGGACCGCTCGCAGCACGCTGGCTTCCGCGCTGGTCGTGCTGGTGCCGTACCTGGTGATCTACGGCATCTGGGCGGCGTTTGCCGCGATGCGGGCGGCGGCATGAACAAGCGCTGGATCGGCATCGCCGCCATCGTCGCGGTGATCGCGCTGCCGCTGCTGATCAAGGGCGGCCAGCGCGACAACGCCAAGGAAGTGGAGATCGAGGTGGCCAGCGAACGGCTGGTGCGCGCGTCCATCCTCGCCTCAGGCAACCTGGTATTCCGCGAGCAATCGCAACTGTCGCCGGAGGTGATCGGCAAGGTCCGCGCGGTGCTGGTGGAGGAAGGCGACCGTGTCGAGGCCGGCCAGGTGGTGTTGCAACTGGACGAGCAGGTCTATCTGGCGCAGGTGGCGCAACTGGAGGCGGCGGTGCGCCAGCAGCGCATCAACATCGAGCGCCAGCAGCTCAACGTCGCCAACCAGGAGCGCCAATGGCAGCGCAGCGACGAACTGCATCGGCGCAAGCTGATCGACGACGCCCGCCACGACGAGGCGAAGCTGGCGCTGGACATGGCGCGCGTCGAACTGCGCGCCAGCCGCGAGACGCTGCAGCAGGCGCAGGCGCAGCTCGACCAGGCGCGCGAGCAACTGGCGAAAACCGAAATCCGCGCACCGATCAGCGGCACCGTGATGAGCGTCGGCATCAAGATCGGCGAAACCGCCGTGGCCAGCAGCACCGGCATCGCCGGTTCCTCGCTGATGACCATCGCCGATCCGGACAGCCTGATGACCGAGGTCAACGTCGACGAGGCCGACATCGCCCGCATCCAGGTCGGGCAGAGCGTGGCGGTGTACGCAGCCGCCTTTCCGGACATCGCGTTGCAGGGCGAGGTGGAAAGCATCCCGCTGTCGCCGCGCAGCACCGCGCCGGGAGCCAGCGCCAGTTCGCTGGCGCGCAGCTATTCGGTCAAGGTGCGCCTGGCCGACACGCAATCGCTGGCGCTGCGACCGGGCATGACCTGCCGCGCGGAGATCTACACCGACAGCGGCAACGAGGTGCTGGCGGTGCCGGTGCAGGCGGTGATGAGCAACAACGAGGCCAGCACGGAACGCGGCAGCAGCAAGGAGCCGCCGGCCGAGGAGTTCCACCTGTTCGTCGACAAGGACGGCCGCGCCGAGCGCCGCGTGGTCAAGGTCGGCGTGTCCGACGACAGCTATCAGGAAGTCCGCGAGGGGCTCTCGACCGGCGAGCGGGTGGTGATCGGCCCGTACAAGATCCTGCGCCACCTGAAAGACGGCGACACGCTGAAGGCCGCCGAGGCCGATGCGGAAAAGGCGGATTCGTGAGCCAGCCGCTGCTGAAACTGGAGGAGATCGAAAAGCGCTTCGTGATGGGCGAGGAAACCATCCACGCCCTGCGCGGCATCAACCTGTCGATCCCGCGCAACGAAAGCGTCGCCTTCATCGGCGCATCCGGCTCGGGCAAATCGACGTTGATGAACATCCTCGGCTGCCTCGACCGCCCCAGCGCCGGACGCTACTGGCTCAACGGCCGCGATGTGGCGACGCTGGACGAGTCCGAGCTGGCCGACACGCGCAACCGCGAGATCGGCTTCATCTTCCAGAGTTTCAACCTGCTGCCACGCGCCAGCGCGCTGCAGAACGTGATGCACCCGCTGATCTATCGCGGCGTACGCCCGGCCGAGCGCCAGCGCCGGGCGCGCGAGGCGCTGGCCCGGGTCGGGTTGGAAAACCGCATGGGCCACCTGCCCAACCAGCTTTCCGGCGGCCAGCGCCAGCGCGTGGCGATTGCCCGCGCGCTGGTCGGCCAGCCTTCGATCCTGCTCGCCGACGAACCCACCGGCAATCTGGATTCGGCCACCACCGCCGACATCATGGCGTTGTTCGACGACCTGCTGCGCGAGGGCCAGACGCTGATCCTGGTGACCCACGAACCGGACATCGCCGCCCATTGCCAGCGCGTGGTGCGACTGTCCGACGGCCGCATCATCAGCGACACCCGCCGCGAGGAGCGTCATGTTCAGCCTGCTTGAAAGCCTGCGCTCGGCGCTGGCCAGCATCCGCGCGCACGCGATGCGCAGCTTCCTGACCACGCTCGGCATCATCATCGGCGTGGCTTCGGTCATTGCCGTGGTGTCACTGATCCAGGGCCTGTCGCATTCGATCAGCAGCCAATTCGCCGGGCTCGGCAGCAACAGCCTGACGGTGCGCTCGGACACCTCGTTCGAGGAGGCCATGCAGGGCAAGCGCAACCGCCTGTCGCTGCGCGATTACGAATACCTGCTGCACCACATCGAGGACATCAACTCGGTGACGCCGATGTTCCTGGCACTGAGCGATTTCGGCGGCAGCATCCAGTACGGCGGGCAGAGCAGCGTCAGCCGCATCCTCGCCACCACGCCCAGCTATCAGGACACGCAGAGCGTGTATCCCTCCGCCGGGCGCTTCATCACCGATGCCGACGACCGCTCGCGCCGCCGCGTCACGGTGGTCGGCACCAAGCTGCGCGACGACCTCAAGCTGCCGGAAAACCCGGTAGGCGAGTTCATCGAGATGGGCGGCGAGTGGTTCAAGATCGTCGGCCTGATGGAAGAGCGCGGCGAGATGTTCGGCTTCAGCCAGGACGATTACGCGATCATCCCGTTCGGCACCGGCCTGGCGCTGTCCAGCAATGCGTTGCGGCAGGACATCAGCATCACCTTCAACGTCAACGACATCGAGCAGATCGAACCGGTCAGCGACCGCGTGACCTCGCTGCTGCGCCGCCTGCACGGACTCAAGCCCGGCCAGCGCAACGATTTCAAGGTGGAAACGGCGCGCCAACTGACCGAAAGCTTCGCCGGCATCATCAACACCATGACCCTGGTGCTGGGCAGCGTGGTCGGCGTGTCGCTGCTGGTGGGCGGCATCGGCATCATGAACATCATGCTGGTGTCGGTCACCGAGCGCACTCGAGAGATCGGCATCAGCAAGGCGCTGGGTGCCAAGCGCCACCACATCCTGATGCAGTTCCTGATCGAGGCGACCGCGCTGTCGGTGCTGGGCGGTCTGGTCGGTCTGATCATCGGCTATGCGCTGGGCTTTGGCGCGGCGCGGATGATCCCCGGCTTTCCCGATGCCGTGGTGCCGTGGTGGGCGGTGGCGCTGGCGTTCGGTTTCTCGACCCTGGTCGGCGTGGTTTTCGGCCTGATGCCGGCGGCCAAGGCGGCGCGCATGGACCCGATCGAGGCGCTGCGCTACGAGTGAAGCGGCGGGCGAAGGCAGCAACGCGCGGGCGTTGTCCGCCGGCGGCGCTACAATCGGCCCCCGACCGCCCTCGAAGGAAGCCCCGCGTGAATACCAACCCCTACCAAACTCCCGGATCGGACGTCGTCGATTACCTGCCGCCCGATCCGGACGGTGCCGGCTTCGACGGCCAGCCGCGCAGCCTGCCGATCGGCCGCGCGGTGGACTGGCTGAAGGAGGGCTGGGGACTGTTCATGCAGGCACCCGGGTTGTGGATCCTGATCTATCTGACCTTCTTCGGCATCATGCTGGCGGCGGCGTTCTTCCCGCTGGTCGGTTCGCTGGTGCAGAACCTGCTGTTCCCGGTGCTGGTCGGCGGGCTGGCAATGGGCTGCGATGCGATGCGTCGAGGCCAGCCGCTGGAGTTTGCTCACCTGTTTGCCGGCTTCTCGCGCAACAGCAGCCAGTTGTTCATGCTCGGCGTGCTGTATACGGCGGCGATGCTGGTGATGCTGCTGATCGCCTTCGTGCCGACGGTCGGCCTGAGCGGCGGCATGGCGCTGTTCGGCGGCGGCGATCCGGACGCGCTGGCGGCGGCGCTGGGCCTGCCGCTGATGCTCGGCCTGCTGATCTACCTGGCGCTGGCGGTGCCGATGCTGATGGCGATCTGGTTCGCCCCGCATCTGGTGATCCTCAACGACGTGCCGCCGGTGGAGGCGCTGAAGCTGAGTTTCTTCGGCTGCCTGAAGAACATCCTGCCGTTCCTGCTCTACGGCATCCTGACCTTCCTGCTGGCCATCGTTGCCACCTTGCCGCTGCTGCTCGGCTGGCTGGTGCTGATGCCCTGGCTGATGACCTCCACTTTCAGCGCCTATCGGGACATCTACTACAACTGACCGGCGCGCAGCCGGCCATGCTCGACACGACCTTCCGGGCGGCGACGCCCGAAGGGGTGGAACTGGCGATCCGTCCCGCCGGGCCGACACCGCGCGCCCTCGCCTGGCTGATCGACCTGCTCTGGCGGATGGGTCTGCTGATGGTGTTGATGATCACGCTGCTGTATTTCGGCCGCGCCGGGGTCGGCGTGTTCCTGATCGCCTGGTTCGTGCTGGAGTGGCTGGTCCCGGCCTGCCTGGAAGCCTGGTGGGACGGTGCCACGCCGGGCAAACGGGCGCTGGGCATCCGGGTGATTGCCGAGGACGGCGCGCCGGCCGGCTTCGCCGCCGCGCTGGCGCGCAACCTGCTGCGCTTCGCCGATTTCCTGCCGTTCGGCTACGTCGGCGGCTTGCTGACGATGCTTTGCAATCCGCGTTTCCAGCGCCTCGGCGACCTGGTCGCCGGCACCCTGGTCGTGCATGTCGATGCGCCGGTCAGTCATCGCCTGGTGGCGCGCCGCGAGGCCCAGCCGCCACGGCGTCCGCTCACTGCCGAGGAAGCGCGCAGCGTGGTCGATCTTGCCGAGCGCTCGCGCGAACTCGGGCCGCAGCGCACCGACGAGTTGCTGGCACTGGCCGCGCCGATGCTGGGCGAGCGGGCCGACGAGGTCGGCTTGCAGCGCATCGCCGGCCACCTGCTCGGCGTGACGGAACCGACGCGTGCGCCAGGCTGAGTTCGAGCAACGCCACCAGCTCGACTGGGCGCGGCTGGAGCGCTGGTTGCAGCGCCGCGCCCTGCGTCCCGCCGCGCGCAAGGCGATGCAGGCGCGGCTGGGCGAAAGCGACGACGCGCTGATCCCGGCGGCGGAGTTTCCGGCCCGCTACCGGGCGCTGTGCGCACACCTCGCACTGGCCCGCGAACGCCATTACACCCTGGCCCTGGTGGATCGCCTGCACGCCCTGGTGCAGGCTGGGCATCAGGCGCTGTACGGCGCGCAGACGCATCGCAGCGAGGGGCTGGGACACTTCCTGATGGCCGGCTTTCCGCGCCTGGTGCGCGCCCAGTGGCGGATGCTGGCGCTGGCCAGCGCGCTGTTCTTCGGCCCGCTGCTGGCGATGCTGGTGGCCGTGCAGTTTTCCCCGGAACTGGCCGAAACCGTGCTCGCCCCGCACAAGCTCGGCGAGTACGAAATGATGTACCGGCGCGAGGCCGACCGGCTCGGCCAGCGCGAAGCGTCGAGTTCGGTGCAGATGTTCGGTTTCTACATCTACAACAACGTGCGGATCGGCTTCCAGACCTTCGCCGGTGGCATCGCCTGGGGCCTCGGCAGCGTGTTCTTCCTGGTCTACAACGGCGTCGTCATCGGCACCGTGCTCGGCCATCTGAGCGGGGTCGGACTGGGACCGCAGATCTGGTCATTCGTCTCCGGCCACAGCGCGCTGGAACTGGTCGCCATCGCCATTTCCGGCGCTGCCGGGCTGAAGCTGGGCGCGGCGCTGATCGCGCCCGGACGGCGTTCGCGCCGGCTGGCGCTGGTGCAGGAGGGCCGCATCGCGCTGCAACTGGCCGGCGGTGCCGGGCTGATGTTCCTCGCCGCCGCTGCGGTGGAGGCGTTCTGGTCGCCGTGGGTGCTGGACGATCCGCGCCCCAAGTACGCGCTCGGCGTGTTCGCCTGGCTGCTGCTGGCGGCCTACCTCGGCTGGGGCGGCCGCCGTGCGGCTTGAGGATCTGGCCATCACCCTGCGTCCGCGCCAGGGCTGGGAGGCCATCGACCTCGGCTTTCGCATGGCGATGCACTGGGCGCGGCCGGTGTGGACGACATGGTGGCTGGTCTATCTGCCGCTGGCCATCGCCCTGTTGTTGGCGCTGCGCGAGCACCCGGTCGTCGCCACGCTGGCGATCTGGTGGCTACGGCCGATCCCGGAACGCTTCGTGCTGTTCGTGCTCAGCCGGCGCACCTTCGGCGCGCGCACCAGCCTGGCGCAGACGCTGGGCGCATGGCGGGAAATCCTCTCGCCGGGATTGATCCGCCGCCTGCTGCTGCGACCGTTCGGCTGGGCGCGCAGCTTCCTCGATCCAGTGCCGGCTCTGGAGCGCCTGCGCGGCCGCAATGCGCGGCGACGCAGCGCCGTGCTCGGGCGTCGCCTGGGCGGCCATGCGCTGGGGCTGGCCCTGGTCTGCTTCCTCTTCGAAATGGCGACGATGTCGGCGCTGATGATGCTGGTCGAACTGTTCCAGCCGGCGGCGGAAGTCGGCGCGGTCGACACGGCGGCCGATGTCGACGACGGGCTGTTTGCCGGCTGGAGCATCACCGTGGCCGCCGCCTACGCGCTGGCCGCCGCCCTGATCGGCCCGCTGTACGTCGCCGGCGGATTCGCCATGTACCTGACCCGGCGCACCGCGCTGGAGGGCTGGGACATCGAACTCTCGCTGCGCCGCGCCGCCGCCCGCGCCCGCGCCCGCTCGACCGCCTTGCCGGCACTGGCCCTAGCGCTGCTGTTCGCGCTCGGCCCGGGTGGCAACGAGGCGCTCGCCCGCACGCAGGCCGAGGAGACGCCACCGGCGACCAGCGAGCAAGCGCCGTCATCGCATCCCGCGCGCCCGCTGGACACGCCGGCCCGGCGCGCGGCGCTGGAGGTGATGACCGAGGACGTGTTCGGCGGCTGGCGCGAACGGATGCGCTGGCGGCTGCCGGAGGAACGCCGCGACAGCAGCGACAACGACCTGCGCTGGCTGCGCGGTGTCGGCGACTGGCTCTCCGTCGGCCTGCGCGCCGCTGCCTGGCTGGCCCTGGCGGTGCTGGTGCTGGCGGTGGTCTGGCTGCTGGCGCGACGTTTCGGCGGCCAGCTTGCCGACCACGCCGCCGCGTCGCCGCCGCCGACCCTGTTCGGCCTGGCGATCACCCCGGAAAGCCTGCCTGAGGACATCGTCGCCGCCGCCCTCGCCGCGCTGGACGCCGGCCGGCCGCGCGAGGCGGTGTCCCTGCTCTATCGCGGCGCGCTGTCCTTCCTGGTGCATCGCGAAGGCATGCGGATCGGCGAAGGAGCCACCGAGGGTGAGGTGCTGCGTCGCGCCGAACCGCTGCTGGCCAGCGACGCCGCCACGCACTTCCGCCGCCTGCTGTCGACCTGGGTGGAAATCGCCTACGGCCACCGCACGCATCCGCCGCAGCAACTGCACGCACTGTGCCTGGCCCATCGCCGGCATTTCCAGCACGCCGGGGCGACGCCATGAACTCGCCGTGGCGAATCGCCCTGATCATGCTGCTGCTGGCGACGCTGGCCGGTGTCTGGCTGCTGCGCAACCTGGAACAGGTGGCGCAGCGCGAGCGCATTCCGCCCTCCGCACAGGCGCGTCAGGACCGCTTTCTCGCCGCGCAATGGACCTTGCAGAAGCTGGGCGTGGAAACGCGGGTGATCGCCGGTCGCAGCGAGGATCTGCCGACCGGACCGGGCAGCGTGCTGCTCTGGCCGGCACCGCGCGGCGCGGTCGCCGCGCACACGCTGGCCGCCATCGAAGCCTATGTCGAACGCGGCGGCCATCTGGTCTTCGACAGCCAGTACGGCGTCGATGTCGTGTCCGCCCACTTCGGCATCCACGAAGTCCCGTGGGCGGATGATTGCGACGACGAGGACTGCGCGGAGGAGGAAGACTGGGAGGACTTCGCCTTCGAGGACGACGAGGACGACGTGTTCGACCACATCCTGCGCACCACGATGGGCCTGGACGACGAGCCGGCCCTGCACGTCCAGCTGCGTCCCCGTGAACCGCTGGGCAGCGACGACGCGCCGCTGTGGCAGGTGACCGACACCGGTGGCAATGCCCGGCTGCTGCATCTGCGCCGCGGCGAGGGCCGGATCAGCGCACTGACTTCGCTGGCCCCGTTCGACAACAGCACGCTCGATGCCCACGACCACGCCGAAGCCCTGCATCGGCTGGTCCGGCAGACGCCGGATGTCGATGAGGTGGTGATCCTGCGCCGGGTCAGCGAAGGTCTGCTGAGTTGGCTGCTGGAACACGGCTGGCGTGCGCTGGCAGCCTTCGCCGCGCTGCTGGTGGCGGCGCTGTGGGCCGTCGTGCCGCGCTTTGGTCCGACCCAGGCCGATCCGCTGCCGCAACGCCGTCGCCTGCTCGACCATCTGCTTGCCAGCGGCCGCCTGCTGTGGGCGGAGAACGAACGCACCCTGCTCGCCCGCAGCGCCGCCGACGCCGCCCTGCGCCGCGTCCGCATCGAATATCCGCACACGCAATGGCTGCGCGAGGACGAGTTGGCGCGCTTCCTGCGCCAGCGTTTCGATGTCGACGCCGCGCTGGCCGACTTCATGCTGCAACCGGAGCGCATCCAGCATCCGGCCAGTTTCATCGCCCTGGTCCGCGCCTGCGCGCGCATCCAGGCCGAACTGTCGCCGCGCGCCGTCGAGGATCGCGCCGACAACCCCCTTTACGACCAGTGAGAGCGCCGACCATGTCCACAGACAGCCCCGCCTCGGGCCTACCCGCCGAAACGCTGAGCCGCGCCCACGGCCTGATCGAAGCCCTGCGCGCCGAAGTCGGCCGCGCCTTCCTCGGCCAGCGCAACGTGGTGGACGAGACGCTGACCGTGCTGCTGGCCGGCGGCCATGTGCTGATCGAAGGCGTGCCCGGCCTCGGCAAGACCCTGCTGGTGCAGGCGCTGGCGCAGGCCATCGGCGGCCGCTACGCGCGCATCCAGTTCACCCCGGATCTGATGCCGGCCGACGTCACCGGCCACACCCTGTACGACCCGGCCAGCGGCCAGTTCACCACCCGCCACGGCCCGGTGTTCGCCAACCTGCTGCTGGCCGACGAGATCAACCGCGCGCCGGCCAAGACCCAGGCCGCGCTGCTGGAAGTGATGCAGGAAGGCCAGGTCACCCTCGACGGCGAAAGCCATCGGCTGGACCCGCCGTTCATGGTGCTGGCGACGCAGAACCCGGTCGAACAGGAGGGCACCTACGCTCTGCCCGAAGCGCAGCTCGACCGTTTCATGCTGAAGGTGCTGATCGACTATCCGAGCAGCGAGGAGGAAGGCGCGATCCTCGCCTTCGCCACCAGCGGCCGCAGCGACGAGCGCTTGCAGGTCGACGCGGTGCGCCCGGTGCTGTCCACCGAGGTGTTGCTGACCTTGCGCAAGGTGACGGCGCGGCTGGCGGTGGACCAGCGCGTGCTCGACTACGCCCTGCGCATCGTCCGCGCTACCCGCGACTTCCCCGGCATCGCCGCCGGGGCAAGCACGCGCGGTGCCATCGCCCTGGTGCGCAGCGCCCGCGCCCTGGCCCTGCTCAATGGTCGCGATTTCGTCACCCCGGACGATCTCAAGCAGCTCGCCCCGGCCGCGCTGCGCCATCGCATCGTGGCGACGCCGGACTACGCCATCGAAGGCCGCACGCCGGACATGCTGGTGCGCGAACTGCTGGAAACCATCGAGGCTCCGCGCCTGTGAGACGCGGCCCGCCGTCGTCGCCGCGAGGCCATCGCCGATGCTGATGCCGGCGCGCCCGCTGCTGGCCGCGCTGGTCGCCCTGTTCGCCCTGGCGCTGGCGGCTTCCTTCGCGCCGACGCTGGATGGCTTGCTGCGGGTCGCCGTCATCGGCCTGTTCGCGCTGGCCGCCATCGACGCTGCGCGGGCACTGCGCGCGGCCGATCCGGCAGTGCGCCGGCGCGCCCCGCACGTGATGGCGCTGGGCGCGGAAACCGGCATCGTCGTGCAGGTGGAAAACAGCACCGGCCGCACGCTGCGCCTGCGCCTGTTCGACCACGTGCCGGCCGCCTTCAGCTTCCGCGACCTGCCGCGCGAGCTGCGTCTGGTCGACGGCGCAAGCGCCGCCGTGCCCTACCGGGTGCGGGCCGAAGCGCGCGGCGAACACCTGTTCGACCATTGCGAGCTGCGCCTGGCCTCGCCGTGGCGGCTGTGGTGGCGACGCCGCCGGCTCGGCGAACCGGCTCGCGTCCGCGTCTATCCCAATTTCGCCGCGCTGACCCGGTTCGCTCTGTTGGCGACCGACCATCGGCTCTCGCAACTGGGCCTGCTGCTGCGCCGCCGGCGCGGCGACGGGCTGGATTTCCACCAGTTGCGCGAATACCGAGAAGGCGACGCGCCACGGCAAATCGACTGGAAGGCCAGCTCGCGCCTGCGCCGGCTGATCTCGCGCGAATATCGCGACGAGCGCGACCAGCAGATCGTGCTGCTGATCGATTGCGGCCGGCGCATGGCAGCCCGCGACGGCGCGCTGTCGCATCTCGACCACGCCCTCAACGCCGCCCTGCTGCTGGCCTTCGTCGCCCTGCGCCAGGGCGACGCGGTGGGCATGATGACGATGGGCGGGACATCGCGCTGGATGGCACCGCGTAAATCGCGCGCCGCCCTCGACGGCCTGCTGGAAGGCTGTTTCGACCTGCACGAAACCCTCGCCAGCCCGGACTACCGCCGCTGCGCCACCGATCTGATGGCACGCCAGGGCCGCCGCGCCCTGGTGGTGCTGCTGTCCAACGTGCGCGACGAGGACGACGACGACCTGCGCGCCGCGCTGGCCCTGCTGCGCCGTCGCCATCGGGTGGTGCTGGCCAGCCTGCGCGAGCCGATCATCGAGGCGGCGCTGCGGGCACCGGTGGAAACACTCGACACCGCCCTCGCCCACGCAGCCAGCGCCGAGTATCTGGCGCGCCGCCGGCGCAGCTTCGCGCAACTGGAGCAAGCCGCCATCTGTCTCGACGTGGAGCCGGCCGACCTGCCGCTGGCCCTGGTCAATCGCTATCTGGATCTGAAACGGGAAGGACGGCTGTAGCGCGGAAGGCGGGCAGCGCCGCGACGGTCCTCCACAACCGTCCCGCTTCCGCGATAATGCCCCAGTCGCCCGCCGCGCGACCCACCGGCGGCCGCCTGGCCGCAGCGGCAGTCATCCGTCCATCAGGAGCAAGACGCAATGAAATGGCAACGCGCCCGTCGCAGCAGCAATGTCGAGGATCGCCGGGGCGGCGGTGGCGGCGGCGGTTTCGGCATCGGCCGGATGAGTTTCGGCGGCATCGCCGTGGTGGTGGTGATCGGCCTGTTGCTGGGCAAGAACCCGCTGGAGATGCTCGGCCTGATCGGCCAGATGCAGCAGAACGCATCGGCTCCGCAGAGCAGCGCGCCAAGCACGCCGGCCAACGACGAGGCCTCGCAGTTCGTCAGCGCCATCCTCGGCGAGACCGAGGATGTCTGGGACGCGATCTTCCGCAACAGCGGTTCGCAGTACGCCAAGCCCAACCTGGTGCTGTTCAGCGGCCGCGTCAATTCCGCCTGTGGCGGCGCTACGGCGGCGGTCGGCCCGTTCTACTGTCCGGGCGACCACAAGGTCTACATCGACCTCAGCTTTTTCGAGCAGATGAAGCGCCAGCTCGGCGGCGGCGGCGATTTCGCCTATGCCTACGTCATCGCTCATGAAGTCGGCCACCACGTGCAGACGCTGACCGGCGTGTCGGCCAAGGTCAACGCGCTGCGTGCGCGCGGCGACGTCACCGGGGCCGATGGCCCGCTGGTGCGGCAGGAGCTCCAGGCCGACTGCTACGCCGGGGTCTGGGCCCACCACGGCCAGAAGCGCCACGACTGGCTGGAGGAAGGCGACATCGACGAGGCGCTGAACACCGCTTCGGCGATCGGCGACGACCGCCTGCAGAAGCAGGCCACCGGCACCGTAGTGCCGGACAGCTTCAGCCACGGCAGCTCGGCGCAGCGCAAGCGCTGGTTCGTGCGCGGCTTCGAAGGCGGCAACCCGGCGCAGTGCGACACCTTCGCCGCCACCACCCTTTAGTCGTGTGGTCGCAGGGCGGTGGCGCTGCGATAATCACCGTCCCCCCGCCCTCATTCCGGAGCCTCCCATGACCCATATCGTGATTGCCGGTGCCAAGCGCACCGCCATCGGTTCCTTCCTCGGCCAGTTCACCGGCGTGCCGACGCCCACCCTCGGCGGCGTCGCCATCCGCGCGGCGCTGGAACAGTCCGGCATCGCCGCCGACGAGGTCTGCGAAAGCATCATCGGCTGCGTGCTGCCGGCCGGCCTCGGCCAGGCCCCGGCGCGCCAGGCTTCGCTGGCCGGCGGACTGCCGGTCTCGACCGGTGCCACCACCATCAACAAGGTCTGCGGCTCCGGCATGAAGGCGGTGATGCTGGGCGCGGACCTGATCAAGGCAGGCTCGGCCAAGGTGGTCGTCGCCGGCGGCATGGAGAGCATGACCAATGCGCCGCACCTGCTGAACGGCTCGCGCACCGGCCTGCGCTACGGCAGCGCCGAGTTCATCGACCACATGGCCTTCGACGGCCTCACCGACGCCTACGAGAAGCAGTCGATGGGCGTCTACGGCGAGCTCTGCGTGGAAAAGCTCGGCCTGACCCGCGAGGAGCAGGACGCCTTCGCCGCCGACAGCGTGCGTCGCGCCCTCGCCGCCCAACAGACCGGCGCGTTCGCCGACGAGATCGCTCCGGTCACCGTCTCCGGTCGCAAGGGCGACGTGGTGGTGGACAGCGACGAGCAGCCCGGCCGCAGCAACATCGACAAGATCCCCACCCTGCGCCCGGCCTTCAAGAAGGACGGCACGATCACCGCTGCGACTTCGTCGAGCATCTCCGACGGTGCAGCCGCGCTGGTGCTGCTGGCCGAGGACGACGCCAGGGCGCGCGGCGTGCAGCCGCTGGCCCGCATCGTCGGCCATGCCACCCATTCGCAGGAGCCCAAGTGGTTCACCACCGCGCCGGTCAGCGCCATCGAGAAGCTGCTCGGCCAGGTCGGCTGGACGGCGGACCAAGTCGACCTGTTCGAAATCAACGAGGCCTTTGCCTGCGTGGCGATGGCACCGATCAAGCAACTGGGCATCCCGCACGACAAGGTCAACGTCAACGGCGGCGCCTGCGCGCTGGGCCATCCCATCGGTGCCAGCGGTGCCCGGCTGATCGTCACCCTGATCCATGCGCTGCGCCGTCGTGGCGGCAAGCGCGGCATCGCTTCGCTGTGCATCGGCGGCGGAGAAGCCACCGCCATCGCCATCGAAATCCTCTGACCTGACATCCACCCAAGGAGCTCCGCCATGAACACCCCGTTGAAGTACGCCCTGATCGCCGCCCTCGCCCTGGGCCTGTCCGCCTGCGCACCGGAAAAGACCCCGGCCGAGAAGGCCAAGGAATCCGCTGAAGCGGCGGCTGAAGCGATCAAGGAAGCCGGCGAGAAGACCGCCGAAGCCGCCGGCCACGCCGTCGATGCGGCGCAGGAAAAGACCGAGGAGCTGAAGGACGCCGCCGGCGACGCCTACGAGGACGCCAAGGAAGCCACCGCCGACGCCGTCGACGCCACCGCCGAGGCGACCGCCGATGCCTGGGACGCCACCAAGGACAAGACCGGCGAACTGGTCGACGCCGCCAAGGACAAGGCCGGCGAATTGAAGGACGCCGCCGCCGACAAGATCGACGAAATCAAGGAAGAGGCGAAGAAGGACTGATCGCCCCGTCTGCGGGAAGATCGAGATGCCGATCCTGACCACCCAGATCGACCCGCGCTCGTCGGAGTTCTCCGACAACCAGGCGAAGATGCGCGAACTGGTCGCGCATCTTCGCGACCGCCTCGAAGCCGTCGCCCAGGGCGGCGGCGACAAGGCTCGCAACAAGCACATCGAGCGCGGCAAACTGCTGCCGCGCGAGCGCGTCGCCGCCCTGCTCGACCCCGGCTCGCCGTTCCTGGAGATCGCCCCGCTGGCCGCCGAAGGCATGTACGACGGCAACGCCCCCGGTGCCGGCATCGTCGCCGGCATCGGCCGCGTGCAGGGCATGGAAACGGTGATCATCGCCAACGACGCCACGGTCAAGGGCGGCACCTATTTCCCGATGACCATCAAGAAGCACCTGCGGGCACAGCAGATCGCGCTGGAAAACTGCCTGCCGTGCATCTATCTGGTCGATTCCGGCGGTGCCTTCCTGCCAATGCAGGACGAGGTCTTCCCCGACCGCGAGCACTTCGGCCGCATCTTCTACAACCAGGCGCGGATGAGCGCGGAGAACATCCCGCAGATCGCCGTGGTCATGGGCAGCTGCACCGCCGGCGGTGCCTACGTCCCGGCGATGTGCGACGAAAGCATCATCGTCAAGGAACAGGGCACGATCTTCCTCGGCGGCCCGCCGCTGGTGAAGGCCGCCACCGGCGAAGTGGTCGATGCCGAGTCGCTGGGCGGTGCCGACGTGCACACCGCCCTCTCCGGCGTCGCCGATCATTTTGCCGAGAACGACCGCCACGCGCTGTCCATCGCCCGTGACATCGCCGCGCGCTTCAACCGCGTCAAGCCGATGCCGCTGGCACTGGTGCCGCCGCACGAACCGCTGTATCCGGCCGAAGAGTTGTACGGCATCGTCCCGCAGGACAGCCGTCGCCCGTTCGACATCCGCGAAGTGATCGCCCGCCTGGTCGACGGCAGCGAGTTCCAGGAGTTCAAGGCCCGCTACGGCAAGACCCTGATCACCGGCTTCGCCCACCTGCACGGCTATCCGGTCGGCATCATCGCCAACAACGGCATTCTGTTTTCCGAAAGCGCGCTCAAGGGCGCGCACTTCATTGAACTGTGCAACCAGCGCGGCATCCCGCTGCTGTTCCTGCAGAACATCACCGGCTTCATGGTCGGCAAGAAGTACGAGAACGCCGGCATCGCCAAGGACGGTGCCAAGATGGTCACCGCCGTGGCCTGCTCCAGCGTGCCCAAGTTCACCGTGGTCATCGGTGGCAGCTTCGGTGCCGGCAACTACGCCATGTGCGGGCGCGCCTACGGTGCCCGCTTCCTGTGGATGTGGCCGAACGCGCGGATCAGCGTGATGGGCGGCGAACAGGCCGCCAGCGTCCTCGCCACCGTGCGCCGCGACGGCCTGGAAGCCGCCGGCAAGCACTGGAGCGCCGAAGACGAAGAAGCCTTCAAGGCCCCGATCCGCGAGCAGTACGAACACCAGGGCCATCCCTACTACGCCAGCGCGCGACTCTGGGACGACGGCATCATCGACCCCGCCGACACCCGCCGCGTGCTCACCCTCGCCCTGTCCGCCAGCCTCAACGCCCCCATCGAACCCGCCCGCTACGGCGTGTTCCGCATGTGACCGCGCAGCGGCCACGCCCGCTGCCCGCTTCAAGCAGGCAGCCCGGGCAAGCCCAGCGCATCCGGAGGGCACTTTGTATCGGTCTTGGTCCTGCGGGGCTGGAGGAAAAGAGATCCACAAAAAACCCCGCCAGTAGCGGGGTTGATGATGTTCCGGGATGTCCCGGTATCTCGATTTGGAGGCCTGGGTCGGAATCGAACCGGCGTACACGGCTTTGCAGGCCGCTGCATGACCACTCTGCCACCAGGCCTGGGGCAATCCGGCAAGCCTATCGCAACGCCGGAAGAAGCGCATCCGGGATCATTGCGGATCCCGGAAAAACGAAACCCCGGCGTACCGGGGCTTCGGTGAATCCTTGGAGCGGGAAACGAGACTCGAACTCGCGACCCCGACCTTGGCAAGGTCGTGCTCTACCAACTGAGCTATTCCCGCGTTAGACCGCCCATTCTACGAGGAAAGCCGTCTTTGTCAACAGGTTGACGCTTTTCGAGGCGCTTTCAATCGCGGCTGCGCTCGTTGTCGGCGCGCATCGCCGGCCAGGCGGCGCGCAGGTAGGCGAAGCCCGACCACAACGTCAGCACCGCAGCCACCGCCAGCAAGGCTTCGCCGAGCAGGAAGGTGGGCAGTCGGCCGATGTCCTCGCGGTACAGCAGCATCACCAGCGCCACCATCTGCGCGATGGTCTTGATCTTGCCGATCCAGACCACCTTCACCCGCGTCTTCTGGCCGATTTCGGCCATCCATTCGCGCAGGGCGGAGATGGTGATCTCGCGACCGATGATGACGGCGGCGATGAGTGCCATGAACACGGTGGGATGGCGCTGCACGATGAGGATCAGGGCGACCGCCACGGCCAGTTTGTCGGCCACCGGGTCGAGGAAGGCACCGAAGGCCGAGGACATCGAAAAGCGCCTGGCGATCCAGCCGTCCAGCCAGTCGGTCAGTGCGCCGAGCGCGAACACCAATGCGGCGGCCAGGTGCGTCCATTGATACGGCAGATAAAAGACCAGCACCAGCACCGGGATCGAGGCGATCCGCAGCAAGGTCAGCATGGTTGGCAGGGTCAGCTTCACGGCTCCTTCCTCTTGTTCTGCCCAGGCATCATGCCCTACTCCTCCGCACCGTGGAGCGCGGCATAGACGCGCCGCGCGAGGCCGGCATCGATGCCCTCGACACGGGCGATGTCATGTTCGGCCGCGCGCTTGAGTCCGGCAAGCCCGCCGAAGTGCTTGAGCAGCCTGGCGCGGCGGCGCGGGCCGATGCCTTCGATCTGTTCCAGGCTGCTGGTCTCGCGCGCCTTGGCGCGACGGCCGCGATGGCCGGTGATGGCGAAGCGATGCGCCTCGTCGCGGACCTGCTGGACCAGATGCAGGGCGGCGGAATCCGGTCCGGGGCGCAGTTCGCTGCCGTCCGGACGGATCAGGGCCTCGTGCCCGGCGCGACGCCCTTCGCCCTTGGCGACGCCGACCACGGTGACGCCCTGCACTTCCAACTCGGCCAGTACCGCCAGCGCCTGCGCCAGTTGCCCCTTGCCGCCGTCGATCAGCAGCAGGTCGGGCAGCACGCCCTCCGCCTGGCCGCGACGGAAGCGCCGCGTCAGCGCCTGGCGCATGGCGGCGTAATCGTCGCCGGGGGTGATGCCCTCGATGTTGAAGCGGCGATATTGGCTGCGCCGCGCGCCCTCGGCGTCGAACACCACGCAGGAGGCCACCGTGGCCTCGCCCTGGGTGTGGCTGATGTCGAAACATTCGATCCGCTGCGGCGCTGCCGGCAGGCCGAGCAACTCGCCCAGCGCGGTCATCCGGCGCTGCTGCGCCTGGGCGTTGTTCAGTTCGCTGCTGAGGGTCTGCGCCGCGTTCAGCCGCGCCATGTCGCGATAGCGGGCGCGTTCGCCGCGCACCGAATGGCGCAGACGGACGCGATGCCCGGCGCGCTCGCGCAGCACTTCCTCGATCAGTCCGGCATCCTCGATCGGGCGGTCGAGGATGATCTCGCGCGGCGGCGGAAACGCCAGATAGTGCTGGGTGACGAAGGCGGCCAGCACTTCGGCCGGGTCGGTGGCACCGTTGAGTCGCGGCCGATGGCTGCGGGTGCCGAGGTTGAGTCCGCCGCGCAGCGACAACACGGCGATGCAGGCCTGCGAGCCTTCGATGACGCAGGCCAGCGCGTCGAGGTCGGCATCGTCGCGCGCCACCTGGTTGCGCGACTGCACCTGGCGCAGGTTGGCCAGCAGATCACGCAACTGCGCGGCGCGCTCGAAGGCCAGCGCCTGCGCCGCCGCCTCCATCTGCGCGGTCAGGTCGGCCTGCAATTCCTCGCTCTTGCCTTCGAGGAACAACGCGCCGCGACGCAGGCTGTCGGCATAGGATTCTTCGTCGATCAGGCCGACACAGGGCGCGCTGCAACGCCCAATCTGGTATTGCAGGCAGGGCCGCTGGCGATTGCGGAACACGCTGTCCTCGCAGGAGCGCAGGCGGAACAGGCGATGCAGGGCGTTCAGCGTTTCGCGCACCGCGCCGGCGCTGGGATACGGCCCGAAATAGCGCCCGGCGGCCTGCCGGCTGCCGCGATGGAAGCCGATGCGCGGAAACGGCTCGCCGGCACCGACGTGGATGTAGGGATAGCTCTTGTCGTCGCGCAGCAGCACGTTGTAGCGCGGCCGCAGCGTTTTGATCAGCTGGTTTTCGAGGATCAGCGCCTCGCCTTCGCTGTGCGTGACGGTGACTTCGATGGCGGCAATCTGGGCGATCATCGCCGCCAGTCGCGGCTCGCGGGCGCTGCGCGTGAAGTAGCTGCCGACGCGCTTGCGCAGCGAGGCCGCCTTGCCGACGTAGAGCACGCCGCCGTCGGCGTCCAGCATGCGGTAGACGCCCGGCTCGTTGCTCAGCGCGGCGGCGCTGGCGCGTCCGTCGAAGCCATCCGGCGGCGTCGCCGGTAACGGCGCGCGCGCTGCCTCTTCCTCGTCCATCACTCGTCGATGGGCAGGCGTCTGGCCTCGCCGGTTTCCAGGTCGATCCGCAGCACTTCGTGGCCGTGGGTGCTGGACAGCCAGGCGTGGCCACCGTCGAGGCAGAGGCTGGTCGGCTCGGCCGGCGGCGGATCGATCTCCAGCGTTTCCAGGTTGCCGCCGCCCAGGCGCAGCCGGCGCAGGCAGTTGTTGTAGCTGTCGACGATCCACAGCAGCGGCGAGCGCGGGTCCATGGCCAGCCCCTGGCAGCGCTGCATCAATGCCGAGGCGCGCGGACCATCGGCGTGGCCGGCGCTGAACAGGCCCTGGCCGAGCAGGGTCTGCACCTGGCCGCTGCCGAGGTTGACCGAGCGCACCGCCGAGGCGGCGGCGTCGCTGACGTACAGCGTGTGCTGGACCAGGGCGAGGTCGGTCGGCTGGGCGAAGGCGGCGCTGGCCAGCGGGCCGTCGCTGAGGCCCAGTTTGCCGCTGCCGGCCAACACCGACAGCTTGCGCCGCATCAGGTCGTACTCGGCGATCTGGTTGCTGCCGGCCAGCGCGATGTAGAGGCGGTCGGAAGACATCGCCAGGCCGCTGGGCTGGTCGAGCATCTGCTGGCGCGGATCGGCAGCTTCCACGGTGGCCCCGGCGCGCCCGGTACCGGCCAGCGTCTCCACCTCGCCGGTGGACAGCTTGATGCGGCGCACGGCGTGGTTGCCGGTGTCGGCGACGTAGAGCAAATCCTTGGACAGGCACAGGCCGCGCGGCAGGCAAAAGCTGGCGTCGCTGCCGGAGCCGTCGATGAAGCCGTTGCTGGCGGATCCGAACTGGCGCAGCACACGGCCTTCATGGGTGCATTCGAGGATGCGGTGGTGGCCGCTGTCGGCGACGTAAAGATGCGCCGGCGAGGCGGCGAGGCCGGTCGGAAAAGCCAGCGCCGAGGGCGGCTCCGGCCGCGACGCCGGCTGCGCGGCGTTGAACACGCGATCCGCCAGCGCGGTTTCATCCAGCGTGCGGGTGATCAGATGCTCCAGCACCTCGCGCTGGCGGTCGCCCTGGATCGTCGCCACCACTTGCCCCAGCGGCGAGATCAGCACCACCGAGGGCCAGACCCGCAGACCGTAGTGCTGCCAGGCGACGAAGCCGCCATCGTGCGCCACCGGAAACCTCAGCCCCAGCCGGTTGACGGTCTTGTGCGCCAGCCGCGCGGAGCGTTCGGCCTCGAACTTCGGCACGTGCACGCCGATCACCCGCAGCCCTTCGGCATGGCGCGCCTGCAGCACGCGCAGTTCTTCCAACAGGTTGCGGCCGTAGGCGGAGTCGGCGTTGAAGAACGCCAGAGCGACGACGTGGCCGCGCAGCGCGGCCAGCCGGACCGGCGGCGTGTTCACCCATTCCAGCGACGAGGAGAGTTCCGGGGCGAGGCTCATGCGGACTCCTGCGGGCGTGACCCGCGCCAGGCGAATGGAGGGATTATGCGTGGTTTGTGCGCAGCCGTTCGACCAGCGCCGCCGCCGCGCGTTCGAGCAGGTCGTGCACGGCTTCGAAACCGGCCTCGTCGCCGTAGTACGGATCGGGCACGTCGCCGCCGGTCTCGACGCCGCTCCAGTCCAGCAGCAGAGCCAGTTGCGCGCTGCCCTGGGCACGCTGCGCCAGCGCCTGCAGGTCGCGCAGGTTGTTGCCATCCGCCGCCAGGATCAGGTCGAAACGGGCGAAATCCGCCGCCTGCACCTGGCGCGCGCGCAGGTCATCGATCGGTACGCCGCGACGGCGCGCCACCGCACGCGAGCGTGGATCGGGCGCACGGCCGACGTGATAGTCCGCGGTGCCGGCCGAATCCAGGTGCAGGTCCAGCCCGACGCGCTGCGCCGCTGTCCGCGTCAGCGCCTCCGCCAGCGGCGAACGGCAGATGTTTCCCAGACACACGAACAGTATATTTTTCAATTTCTTGTCAATCCTTCTTCAAGTCAATGCTGAGAATTCGACGCACGCGCTCCAGATCCGTCGGGGTGTCGACGCCGGGCGGAATCGCCACCGGGCTCAGCGCCACCGCGATCCGCCAGCCTGCCTCCAGCGCCCGCAACTGTTCCAGCGACTCCACCTGTTCCAGCCGACCGGGCGGCATGGCGGCGAAGCGTTGCAGGGCCTCGGCGCGATAGGCGTACAGGCCGACATGGCGCAGCCAATGGTCGCCGATCAGGTCGAGCCGGTTCTCGGCAAAGCGGTCGCGGTCCCAGGGCAGCGGCGCGCGACTGAAATACAGCGCATCGCCATCGCTGCGCCGCACCAGTTTGACGCAGGCCGGGTCGAACAGCGCCTCGCTGTCGGTCAGCGGCACGGCCAGGGTCGCCATCGGCGCGCCGCTGTCGTGCAGACATTGCGCCACCGCGCGGATGGCGGCCGGCGGTGCCAGCGGCTCGTCGCCCTGCAGGTTGACGATGATGCGCTGCGCTTCCCAGTCGCGCAGGCGGGCGCATTCGGCCAGCCGGTCGGCACCGGATGCGTGCCCGGCGGCGGTCATGCACACGGCCACGCCGAGCGGCGTCAGCGCCCGGGCGATGCGGGCGTCATCGGTGGCGACCACCACCTCGGCGGCACCGGCCTCGCGCGCGCGGCGGGCGACGTGGACGATCATCGGCTCGCCAGCGATCTCGGCCAGCGGCTTGCCGGGCAGCCGCGAGGAGGCGTAACGGGCGGGAATGGCGACGACAAAGTCGAGGGGTTCGCTCATGGTCTGCGCTCGGCGATCTGCTGAAGTCGGGCATGCACGGCATCGAAGAAGGCGTCGTCGAGTTCGGGATCGACCGGCACGGCATACCAGTTGGGGCGGGCGAAGGCGCGGCATTTGACCGCGTCTTTCTCGGTCATCAACAGCGGCCGGCCATCGTCGAAGGCGAAATCGACCGGCTGGAAGGCGTGGTGATCGGGAAACGGATGGCCGCTCACGTCCAGTCCCTGCAAGGTCAGGGCGAGGAAGAATCGCTGCGGATCGGCGATGCCGGCGACGCCGTGGAGGGCCTCGCCGCGCAGGCTGTCCAGCGAGCGCGCGCCGTGCCCATCGATGCGCTCGGCGCGCGAGATCGCCAGGTGCATGGCCCAGGCCTCGGCGTGGGCACCGGGCGCGGGGCCGTTGACGACGCGGAAATCGCAGCGCTCGCCACGCGTCAGCGGTTCGCGCAGCGGCCCGGCCGGCAGCAAACGGCCATTGCCGAAGCCGCGCCGGCCGTCGATCACCAGGATTTCCAGGTCGCGGCGCAGCGCCAGGTGTTGCAGGGCGTCGTCGGCCAGCAGCACGTCGACCTCGGCCTCGCGGCGCAGCAGGCGACCGGCCTCGGCGCGGCGGCGCGCCACCGCCACCGGCACGCCGGTGCGCGCGGCGAGCAGGCAGGGCTCGTCGCCGAACCGGCACGGATCGCCGTCGATGCGCACCCGCGCCGCCTCCCGGTGCTCGCCGCCGACGCCGCGCGAGACGATGCCGGGCTTCCAGCCGCGCTGGCGCAGGGCGATGGCCAGCGCCTGGGTCAGCGGCGTCTTGCCGGCCCCGCCGACGGTCAGGTTGCCGATGGCGACAACCGGGCAGTCGAGGCGCTCGCTGCGCAGCCAGCCGAGTCGATACAGCCGCCGTCGCCAGCTGGACAGGGCGGCGAACAGCGCTTCCAGCAGGCGCAGGCCGACGCCGGGCGCGACGCCGCCATACCAGCGACGAGCCAGCCAGTCGGCCAGACGCTGCGCGCTCACGCCGCGCTGCCGGGCTCGTCGCGGAACTGCATGCGATGCAGGGCGGCGTACAGCCCGCCCCGATCCAGCAACTCGCGATGCGTGCCCTGCTCCACCAGCCGCCCGCCATCGAGCACCAGCACCTGGTCGGCGCGCTCGATGGTGGCCAGACGATGCGCGATGACCAGGGTGGTGCGGTCGGGAATCAGCCGTTCCAGCGCCGCCTGCACCAGTTGCTCGGACTCGGCATCAAGCGCGGCGGTGGCTTCGTCGAGGATCAGGATCGGCGCATCCTTGAGCACGGCGCGGGCAATCGCCAGACGCTGGCGCTGACCGCCGGACAGGCGACCGCCGTTCTCGCCGATGGCGCTGTCCATGCCGTCCGGCAACTGGTCGATGAACTCCAGCGCGTTGGCCGCGGCCGCGGCCTCGCGCAGGGCCGATGGCGGCGGCGGATGCTCGCTGCCGAAGGCGATGTTGTCGGCGACGCTGGCGTCGAACAGCATCACCCGTTGCCCGACCAGGGCGATCTGCCGGCGCAGGTCGGCCAAACGGTAATCGGCCAGCGGCACGCCATCGAGGGTGATGCGGCCCTCGTCGGGATCGTAGAAACGCGGCACCAGCCGCGCCAGCGTGGTCTTGCCGGAGCCGGAACGGCCGACGATGGCGGTAACGGCACCCGGACGGGCGACGAAGGACACGCCTTCGAGCGCCGCCCGCGCCTGGCCGGGATAGCGCAGGCCGACGTTCTCGAAACGCAGTTCGCCGCGCGCACGGCTGAGCGGCCGCCGGCCGTGGTCGGGTTCCTCGTCCATGTCGAGCACGGCGAAGATCTTCTGTGCCGCAGCCAGCCCGCGCGATACCTGGCTCTGCACCGTGGTGATGCGCTTGAGCGAGGGCAGCAGGGCCATCATCGCCGTCATCAGGGAGACGAACTGGCCGGCGTCGAGCCGCCCGGCGGCGGCCTCCTGGCTGGCGACGTAGACGATCACCGCCAGTGCCAGCGCGGCCAGCAACTGCACCAGCGAGGACGACAGCGCGCGCGTCGACTCCACTTTCACCTGCAAGCGCAACAGGCCGTTGGCGAGGCCGCCATAGCGTTGCAGTTCGGCCGCCTGGGCACCGTAGACCTTGACCTCCTGCTGCGCCGCCAGCGCCTGCTCGGCGCTCTGCGTCATCTGCCCGACGCGATCCTGGATGCCGCGATTGAGCCGCCGGTAGCGCTTGCCGACCACGGCGACGATGGCGGCGATCAGCGGGCCGATGACGAACATCGTCAGCGTCACCTTGGGGCTGTTCCACAGCATCACGCCGATCAGGAAGACGATCAGCAGGCTGTCGGTCATGATCGTTTTCAGTGCATCGCTGCTGGCCTGCGCCACCTGCTCGGTGTCATAGCTCAGCCGCGAGACCAGCACCGGCACGGCTTCCTCGTCGAAGCGCCGGCTGGGCAGGCGCAGGTACTTGCCGAGCAGCAGCAGGCGCAGGTCGCGCACCACGCCGCGCCCGGCCCGCGCCATGCCGTAGTCGGTGGCAAAGGTGGCGATGCCGCGGGCAAGGAAGATGCCGACGATGACCAAGGCCAGCCACCTGCCGGCGGCCGGGTTGCGATCAACGAAGCCCTCGTTGATCAGCGGCTCCATCAGGGCTGTGAAGGCGGCACCGGCGGCGGCTTCGACCACCATGCCGACCAGAGCCACCGCCAGCAGCGGCCAATAGGCGACGGCATGGCCGAGCAGGCGTCGATAGGTCGGCCAGGCGGCGTCGTGCGGCTCGCTCACTTCGCTTCGTTGCCCACGGTGGCGATGGATATCTTGTCGTAGCCGGCCTGGCCCAGCGCGTCGAGCGCGGTCACCACGGTCTGATGCGGTGCGCGGGCGTCGGCGCGCAGTACCGCGCGGCCGTTGTCCAGCGCCGCGCCCAGCGAGCGGATCGCCTCGCGCAGCGCACCGGCATCCTTGCGCAAGACCTCGTTGCCACCGAGGAAATAACGGCCTTCGGCGTCGATCACCAGCACCAGCGGATTGTCCGCCTGCGCCTGCGGTGCCGCTTCGGCCTGCGGCAGGCGCAACTGGATCGCACTGCGCTGGTCGAAGGTGGTGGTGATGACGAAGAACACGATCAGCACGAAGATCACGTCGATCAGCGGCACCACGCTGATCTCCGGCTCTTCGTCCTGGCCGGGGCGGCGACTGAAGTTCACTTGCCGCTGCGCCGGGCGCGCGGCGTCGTGCTGCCGCTGCCTTCCAAGGTATCGATCAGCGCCATCGCCTGCTTTTCCATCGCCATCAGGTAAGCCGCCACGCGGCTACGGAAATAACGGTGGAACAACAGCGAGGGAATCGCCACGCACAGGCCCGCCGCAGTCGATACCAGCACTTCGCCGATGCCGCCGGCCAGGTGCATCGCATCGCCGACGCCGGAGCTGAGGATGCCGAAGAACATCCGGATCATGCCGAACACCGTGCCCAGCAGGCCGAGCAGCGGGGCCACGCCGGCAATCGTGCCCAACGGGTTGAGGAAGCGCTCCAGGTCATGGGCGATGTGGCGGCCGGCGTCCTCGACCCGTTCCTTGACCTGCTCGTGCGGCCGGTGGCGGACATCCAGCACCGCCGCCAGCAACTCGCCCAACGGCGAGTTCTTGCGCAGCGTCTCGATATGGGCGGCCTCCAGTCGCCCGCCACGCACCCACTGCCGGACTTCCTCGCCCAGCGTGGCCGGAATCACCTCACGCCGGCGCAGCGACCAGAATCGTTCCAGGATGATGGCGACGCTGAACGCGCCACACAGCAGGATCGGCACCATGGTCCATCCGCCGGACTTGATCAGCTCCCACACGCTATACGCTCCCTAGGCGGCCACGGCCGCGAAAAACCGCGCCAATGGTACCGTGCCGGCCCGGCCCTTGGGTCATCGAAACGCCGGCCGGGTGCACCAAAGACAACGCCCGCGGGTTTCCCCGCGGGCGTTGCGTGACACGGATGGAACGGTTTTCGGATCAGCCGCGGCGGCGAACCACCACGACGCCTGCGACCAGACCCATCAGGGCGAACATCAGGCCGAGCATCCACGGGCTGGAGACCGGGATGAACACCGGCGGCGCGGCGGCGATGGCCGCGGCCAGGTTCACCACGATGGGCGTGCCCGCGCCATCGATGGTCACCGTGCCGGAGTAGCTGCCGACCGTGGTGCCGCTGAAGGCGATGCCGATGGTGCAGGAGTCACCGGGATTGAGCATGAACGGTGCCGCCGGGCAGGTGCCGCCGGACTGTGCGAACGGACCGCTGAAGACCGGCGCACCCACCGTGCCCGGGCCATCGCCGGCATTGCTGATGGTGATGAGTTGGACCGGCGCGGCGCTGCCGAAGGTGACCGTGCCGAAGTTCACCGAACCGACGTTGATCTGGATGTCCGGATCGGACAGACAGACGTTGCAGACACCCGGTGCGCCCGGCTCGACGAACAGTTCCCAACTGACCAGCGAACCGGTGTCGCCAGCGCCGTTGTCGTTGATGTTCAAGGTCCAGGTTCCATTGGCGTCCTCGCCGCTGAAGTCCGCAAACGCATCACCGGGCACCGGGCTGGCGTCGGTCACCGTCCACACGCCGGTGTTGCAGAGGCTTTCCGGGTCCGGTTGGCCATCGGCGAACAGGATGTCGATATTGTCCGCAGCGCAACCGAAGGTACTGGTAGGCACACCCGGACGATCAAGCAGGGTGATGGTGGTGCCGCCCGGGCTGGTCAACTGGATCCGCACGTCGCCCACCCAGGTATGCGTGGCGGTGACCCGCGCGCTGACATTGGTGATCGGGCCGCTGACGCCGGACACGGTGGCCGTGCTGTCCAGCCCGCCGACGTTGTTGTCGGGGATCGGCGTTCCCACCGCCACCGGGAAGCTCAGCGGACCGCCAGCGTTGCCCACGGTGCGAGAAGCCAGCGGGAAGGTGAAATTGTCCTCGTCGCTGCTCACCGCCAGGCTGAGGTCGATCGCGCTTCCACAAGCCACGCCGCCATCGACGCCGATGCTGTAGTTGGCGGACACGCTGCTGCCACCGGCAATGACGCCGTAGGAGCCGACGCCGGTGAGGATGGTCACGCCCGGGGTGGTGCTGCTCAGGGTGCCGACAACGTTGTTGTAATCACCATTGGCCGCAGCCAACGGGATGGTCAAGTTGACCACTTCGCCCGGCTCGATGATGCCGTTGTTGTTGCCCGGATTGGAGGCACAGGCATCGAGGTCGGTGACCGTGCCGAGGCTCAGCGACGGACCTGCCGCTCCGGTAATGAGGACATCGTCAATGGTCATCAAGTCGGAGGCAGTGCCACTGGGACCGCCATCCTCGACGAAGTAACGGAAAGCGATGCGACCGGAAACGGGGCCGGCAAGACCACTGACCGTATGCGTGAATTCGGTATAAACGTCCGGATAGCCAAAGGAGTCGAGATCCGGGTTGACGCTGAGCAGCAAGGTGGAGAAATTGCCCACATCAGTGGCGCTGCTGCCGGTGCTGCCGGCCGCGCCGCAGGAGTCCGGCGTCGAATCAGTGCAAAGACGCACTTCCAGCCGATCCGCGAAGCCGCTTCCGGTGCTGCGGGTCCAGAACGAAATCTGGTCACCGTTGTTCAGCCCGGTCACCTGACTGGTGATCAACCATCCGCTGATCGTTCCTGCACCCGCAACGCAGTTGAAGTTCACGCCGGCCTGTTCGGTCCCGGAATGAGCCGGCCACCCTGTGAAGGACGCGTCGAAGCCGTTCCAGCAATTGGTGTTGGTGCCGATCACGCTGCTTTGATTACGCCGAATCCAGCCTGCCGGCGGAAACGTTACCCCCGCACCGGTGAAGTCCTCGGCCAACAACGCAGGAACCCCGGCCAACGAGAAAGGCTTCGAGGGTGCTGCATTGCCCGTCTCCCCACCGACGACCGTGCCGCCGCGTGCGGCCATGTGCGCATCACTTGCCTGGACGCCTGCTGCCCCGAGTGCAAGCGCGAAGGCGGTGGCGACGACCAACTTATTGCTCAACATCTGAAACCCCCATGGTGCAGTGAAAAACAACGTCCTTCGCAAGTGTAGCCAGAGGACGGCAGGAAATACAACAAAAGTTAACTGAAGTGACGTGTCGCAGGGAACTTCCCGGGCGAGGCGCAGGCTGGCCCGGGAAAGACATAGTGTCCGAAGCGCACTGATCAGGCGTTCCCGCCGAAAAGCACAACGCCCGCGGGTCTCCCCGCGGGCGCTGTGTGACACGGATGGAACGGTTGTCGGATCAGCCGCGGCGGCGAACCACCACGACGCCGGCGACCAGACCCATCAGGGCGAACATCAGGCCGAGCATCCACGGGCTGGAAACCGGAATGAAGGCCGGCGGCGGAATCACCACGGTGGCGAGCAGGTTGGCGGCAATCGTCGCGCCGCCGGCATCGACCGAAATCTGGCCGGTGAAGGCACCCACCGAGGTGGCGGTCAGCGCGATGCCGAAGGTGCAGGACTCACCCACGCCGAGGATGAACGGTGCCGCCGGGCAGGTGCCGCCGGACAGGGCGAACGGGCCGGTGAACGTCGGCGCATTGACGGTGCCGGCTGCCGTGCCGCTATTGGTGATGGTGATCGCACCCGTCAGAGCCGTGCCCAGCGGCGCGGTGCCCAGGTTCACGTCGCCCGAGGAGAGGTTGAAGCTCGGCGAGCCGCTGCACACCGCAGCGCCGGTCATCGACACGTCGTCGATGAAGAAGTTGGTAACACTGCCATTGCCCAGCGTTTCGGAGTCGAAGCGGATCATATGGGCGGCATCATCGGCATAGGCATCGATGGGCAAACTGATCTGGCGATAACCCGTCGCACCGCACGCGGCGTCGGTCGCATCGGTACGCCACACCTCGGTGCCGTCGATCGACAGACTGAGGAAATCGCCGGCACCATTGGCCGCGTTGCAAACAGCCTGCTCAACCCAGAAATTCAGCGTACTGATGCCAGCGGGGATGGTGACGGACTGCTCCACATAGCCTTCCTCCGCCAGAGCGCTGATGCCGCCAAACCAGATCCAGAAATCGCCAGTGCGTGGACCGGTTCCGCCGCCGGTGCCACATCCAACAGCATCGCAAAGCACGCTACCGAAGTTCAGGGAGAAATCATCCCAGCCGGTACCCAGTTCGAAGCTCGGGTCGACCACCGGATTGGCGGCCTCATTGCTCGCGGTGGAGCTGTTGTTGGCCAGCGCGGAATCACCGTTGTCGCCGCTGATGGTGGCGGTGTTGCTGATCGCCGAGCAGGTGGTGCTGGCCTGGTTGACGGTCAGGGTGCAGCTGGCGCTGGCACCATTGGCGAAGGCACCGATGTTCCACGTCACCGTGCCGCCCGCTTCGGTGGCACCGCAATTGCTGCTGACGAAGGTGATGCCGGCCGGCAACACGTCGGTCACCACGGCGTTGGGCTCATCCGTGGGGCCGGCGTTGGAGGCGTCCAATTGATAGGTGAACGGACCGCCGGCAACAACGCCGCTGGGCGCGGTCTTGACAATGCCGAGGTTGGACTGCGGACCGCTGAGCGCAGCGAACGCCGCATCACAGGCAGCCTGGTCGGAACAGAGGAAGCTCAAACCCGGAAAACCGACCGGGGCCGGATGATCGGACCAGAGGGCGTCGGGATCTGGCGTCGCATCGTCGAAGCCCTCGTAGAACTCGAAGCGCAGGATCCCATCAGCTCCGACCTGGAAATCCAGCCCAAGACCCACCAGGTCGACGAGGCCACCACTGGAATATTGCCCGGTGCCAGAGGAGTCATCCTCGAAGCCGGGGGTAAGCCCGACACCGCCTGTCAGGGCGCTGTCAGTGAAATCGACGATCGACTCGCTGCGCCAGCTCGGCGAGAACGCCTGGACGGTCACGTCGAAGCTCACGGCCAGGACCGTGTTGTTGGCACCGATGTTGACCTCGATCACCGTGTTGCCGGGATCTCCATACTCGCCATTGGTTTCGATGCCCGCCAGCGGCAGACCCACCGTAGGCAGAGTGCCACGTGCTCCGACTCGGCGCTCAGCCGAATTGATCTGCTGGGGCATTACGGTGCGCGAGCCGTCCAGGGACGACATCACGAAAGCCGGCCCGCCCTTCTCGGCTTGCGCCGCTCCCATTCCCGCCGCCAAAAGCGCCGCAGCCGCTGCGACGAAAAGACAATTACGTTTCATTGATGTCACCCCGAAGTTTTCTTGAGCACCTGAAAGACCCAAGCCACGACGCCGCTGCGCTCCACGAGCACTCGCAACCCATGTTGTGGGACCTGTTGCCTGCGCATCCGGGGTCATCAATGCCCCACCCGGTCATCTGCCAGTCTGCACAGCCGACCGGAAACATAACACACGATGAAGCCAGACCCAACCTATGGTTGTCCCCGCTCGCGCAAGCACCGCATGTAGTGCGGATCAGGAACGCCCGGCGGCAATGAGCCGCCCCGGATCCAGCAGCCGCCGCAGTTCGGCGTGGTCGATGTCGGTGTCCTCGGCGGCGACATCGAGCACTGCCCTGCCCTGTGCATAGGCCTTCTTGGCGATGGCGGCGGCGCGTTCGTAGCCGATCAGCGGGTTGAGCGCGGTGACCAGGATCGGGTTGCGGGCCAGTGCCTCGTCGATGCGGTCCTGGCGGACCTTGAAGCCGGCGATGGCGGAATCGGCCAGTGCGCGCATGGCGTTGGCCAGCAGGGTGATGGATTGCAGCAGGTTGTGGGCGATCAGCGGCAGCATTACGTTGAGCTGGAAGGTGCCGCTTTGCCCGGCCACGCTGATGGCGGCGTGCTGGCCCATGACCTGGGCGCAGACCATGCACAGCGCCTCGGGGATCACCGGGTTGACCTTGCCGGGCATGATCGAGGAGCCGGGTTGCAGCGTCGGCAGTTCGATCTCGCCCAGACCGGCCAGCGGGCCGGAGTTCATCCAGCGCAGATCGTTGGCGATCTTCATCAAGGCCACCGCCAGCACGTTCAACTGGCCGGAAAGCTCCACTGCGCCATCCTGCGCGGCGATGCCCTCGAACAGGTTGTCGGCATTGACGAAGCGCAGCCCGCTGCGTCGCGACAGCGCGGTCACGGCGCGCCTGGCGTAACGCGGGTCGGCATTGACGCCGGTGCCGACCGCGGTGCCGCCCAGGGGCAGGCGCTGCAGGCGTTTGAGGCTGTCCTCGATGCGTTCGGCAGCGGACGCCAGTTGCGCCGACCAGCCGCCCAGTTCCTGCGCCAGACTGACCGGCATGGCATCCATAAGATGAGTGCGCCCGGTCTTGACCACCTTGTGCAGCGAGCGGGCGCGACGGTCGATGGTCTTGCGCAGGTGGCGCAGCGCCGGCAGCAGGGCTTCGCGGGTTTCCAGCGCGGCGGAAACCTGGATCGCGGTGGGAATGACGTCGTTGGAGCTTTGTCCCAGGTTGACGTGATCGTTGGGATGCACGGCCTGGCTGGCGCGCGCGGCGAGGTGCGCGATCACCTCGTTGGCATTCATGTTGCTGGAGGTACCGGAGCCGGTCTGGAACACGTCGATGGGGAAATGCGCGTCGTGGCGACCCTCGGCCACTTCCGTCGCCGCCGCTACGATGGCGGCGGCGGCCTCGGCGTCGAGCAGTTTCAGCGCGCCGTTGGCCTCTGCCGCCGATGCCTTGATCAGCCCCAGCGCGCGGATGAAGGCGCGCGGCATGCGCCAGCCGGAAATCGGAAAGTTCTGCACTGCGCGCTGCGTCTGCGCGCCCCACAGCGCCTCGGCCGGCACGCGCAGTTCGCCCATGCTGTCGCGTTCGACCCGGAAGTCCTTGTTCATCACGCCCTCGTCGATGTCATGACTGCCGGGCCGGCATGGCTCGGCGTCCAGCGAAGTCCGCTGCGCTGGCCAGAACAAGGTTACGGCATTGGCGCGGGCGCGGCCGAATGCCGGGCGCGGGCTGCCGGGCTGCCGCAACGACGCCGCCGCGCCTCGTCGCAAGGCGCGCTCGGGTACCATTTGCGGCCCTCGCATGCGTCTCAAGCCGATGACCCTGACCGCCCTGACCGCCCTGTCTCCCGTCGACGGCCGCTATGCCGGCAGGGTCGACGCCCTGCGTCCGGTTTTTTCCGAGTACGGGCTGATCCGTGCCCGCGTGAAGGTGGAAATCGAGTGGTTGATCGCCCTGGCGGCGGAGCCTGGCATCACCGAACTGCCGGCCTTTTCCGCTGCCGCGACCGCCTCCCTGCGCGCGCTGGCGACGGATTTTTCCGAGCACGATGCGGCGGCGGTCAAGGCCATCGAGCGCGCCACCAATCACGACGTGAAGGCGGTCGAATACTTCATCAAGCAGCGCCTGGGCGGCGATCCGCAACTGGTGCCGGCGCTGGAGTTCGTCCATTTCGCCTGCACCAGCGAGGACATCAACAACCTTTCCTATGCGCTGATGCTGGAGGACGCGCGGCGCAATGTGCTGAAGCCGCACCTGACCGCCATCGCCGCCAGCCTGCGCCGGATGGCGCATGAGCACGCTGCGCTGCCGATGCTCTCGCGCACGCACGGGCAGAACGCGTCGCCGACCACGCTGGGCAAGGAAATCGCCAACGTGCTGGCGCGGCTGGAACGACAGATCGCGCAGATCGACGCGGTGGCGCTGAGCGGCAAGATCAATGGCGCGGTGGGCAATTACAACGCCCACACCATCGCCTATCCGGAAGTGGACTGGCCGGCCTTCGCGCGCCGCTTCGTCGAGGGCTTGGGGCTGGTCTTCAACCCCTACACCACGCAGATCGAGCCGCATGACTGCATCGCCGAACTGGGCGATGCGCTGCGCCGCGCCAACACCGTGCTGATCGACTTCTGCCGCGATGTCTGGGGCTACATCTCGCTGGGCTATTTCCGCCAGTTGCTCAAAGAGGGCGAGGTCGGCTCCTCGGCCATGCCGCACAAAGTCAACCCCATCGACTTCGAGAACGCGGAAGGCAATTTCGGCCTCGCCAATGCGCTGTTCGGGCATTTTTCCGAGAAGTTGCCGATCAGCCGCTGGCAGCGCGACCTGACCGACTCCACCGTGCTGCGTGCGCTCGGCACCGCCTTCGGCCACACCCAGGTGGCGCTGGACTCGCTGGCGCGCGGGCTGGACAAGCTGGAGGTGAATCCGCCGCGCCTGGCCGCCGATCTGGATGCCGCCTGGGAGGTGCTGGCCGAGGCGGTGCAGACGGTGATGCGTCGCCACGGCCTGCCCAATCCTTACGAACAACTCAAGGCGCTGACCCGTGGCCAGGGCATCGGCGAGGAGTCGATGCGCGCCTTCATCGACTCGCTCGACCTGCCCGCCGAGGCGAAGCAGCGTCTGCTGCAACTGACCCCGGCCGGATACACCGGCCTGGCCGCCCGACTGGCGGCGGACATCTGAAGTGGGCAGCGCGCCGCCGATCGAAATCGACGCCGGGGGCAAGCCGCCGCCGGGCATGTCGGTGCAGGGTTTTTTGCGCGATTACTGGCAGAAGCGCCCGCTGCTGATCCGCAACGCCTTTGCCGGGTTGGTCACGCCGCTGAGCCCGGAGGATCTGGCCGGGCTGGCCTGCGAGGAGGGCGCGCTGTCGCGGTTGATCCGCCATCACCGCCGCCGCGACCGCTGGTCGGTGCGGCACGGGCCGTTCGCCGAGACCGACTTCCCCGGCCTGCCGAAAAAGGACTGGACCCTGTTGGTGCAGGATGTCGACAAGTGGGATCCCGACGTGCGCGCCCTGTTGGCCCATTTCGACTTCCTGCCGCGCTGGCGCATCGACGACGTGATGGTCAGCTTTGCCGCACCCGGCGGATCGGTGGGCGCGCACGTCGACCAGTACGACGTGTTCCTGTTGCAGGCGCAGGGCACGCGACGCTGGCAGATCGACGCCCGGCCAAATCCGCCGACGGCCTTTCGCGACGATGTCGAACTGAAGCTGCTGCGCGAATTCAGGCCCAGCCACGATTGGCTGCTGGCACCCGGCGACATGCTCTATCTGCCGCCCGGCGTGCCACACCACGGGGTGGCGATGGACGCCTGCCTGACCCTGTCGGTCGGCATGCGCGCACCGTCGGCGGGCGAACTGGTCGGTGATCTCGCCGACCATCTGCTCGAGCGCCTGCCCGACAGCCTGCGCTACGCCGATCCCGACCTCGCCCTGCCCGCCGATGACGCCGAGATCGACGCCACCGCGCTGGCCCGCGTGCGCGCCCTGCTCGACGCCACGCTGGCGCTCGACGACGACCAACTGGGCGACTGGCTGGGCGGCTTCCTGACCCGCTATCGCAACCAGGGCGACGACCTTGCGCCGCCGCGCGCGCCGTCGCCGGCCACGGTCGCCGCGCGACTGGCCGCCGGCGCGATGCTGCATCCGCATCCGTTCGCGCGCTTTGCCTGGCGTCGCGAGGGGCGCGCTGCGCGGCTGTTCGTGCAGGGCCGCAGCTGGCCGCTGCCGCTGTCCGCCGCCCGCCGCCTGTGCCGACGCGACGCGCTGGGAGACAAGGATTACACTCGCCTGCACGCCGTCGCCGGCCCGACGCTGGATGCTCTGGTGGCGGCGGGTTTCCTCGTCCTGTCCCGCCCAAGCAGGTAAGCAAGCCATGCCACTCGACATCCCGACCGATTTCCACATCGACCGCGCCGACTACGAGCGCGACCTGGACGCCCTGCGCGCGGTGCGCGAGCCGGTGTTCCAGGTCGAACAGGGCGTGCCGGCGGACCTGGAATGGGACGCCGACGACGTCATCGCCATCCACCTGCTGGCGCGCGACATGCAGGAGCGCCCCATCGGTGCCGCCCGGCTGACCCCGGACGGCCGCATCGGCCGCATGGCGGTGCTGCCGGAATGGCGCGGTCGCGGCGTCGGCGCGGCACTGGTCGTGCGCCTGCTCGACATCGCCCGCGAACGCGGCCAGCTCGAAGTCAGCCTGCACGCCCAGGTTCACGCGATTCCTTTCTATGCCGGGCTCGGTTTCGTCGCCGAAGGCGAGGTGTTCCTCGACGCCGGCATCGAGCACCGGGTGATGCGCCGCCTGGTCGACGTGATGACGCCACCGCCGCGCACGCCGCCGGCCAGCGTCGACGCCGAACAGGTGGTGGACACGCCGGCCGCCTGCCGCGACGCCGTGCAGGCCCTGCTCGACCAGACCCGCCATCGCCTGTACCTGTTCTGCGCCGACCTCGACCCCAACCTGTTCTGCACCGCGCCGGCCCTGGCGGCATTGCGCCGCATCGCCGTGTCCGGCAAGCGCGCCGACATCCGCATCCTGATCCAGGACCCGGTCGCGGCGCTGCGCAGCGCCGCGCCGCTGATCGCCCTGGCGCAGCGCCTGCCCTCGGCGATCCGCCTGCGCACGCCGCTGGACGAAACCGACCAGCGCAACCCGGCCACCTACCTGCTCGACGATGGTGCCGGCTACCTGCACCTGCCGGCCGGTCGCCCGAGTGGCGTCACCCAGCGCCACGGGCCGGCCCGCCACCGGCAACTGTCGGAAGACTTCGAGCGCGCCTGGGAGCAGTCCGAAGCGCCGGTCGAACTGCGCCAGATCAGACTCTGACGGCGCGCCGCCGCCACCTTGCCGATGCCTGAACACGGGCCGCATCCGGGCCGTCCATCGACCTTGGTCGAAGCCCTCGGCGATTCATAAAGCCGACCGCAAACGGCTATAATTCCGCGGCTTAGCTTTTTCCGGCGTTGCATTCCGCCTTCCCAATCGACCCTCCCAAGACCCATCCCGCTGCGGGATGCGGCAAGGCGCATCGTGAACAGTCCAATCGTCAAGTTTCGGCAGTCTTCGCATATCTCCGGCGGCAATGCCGCCTTCGTCGAGGATCTCTACGAGCAGTACCTCGTCGACCCCGGCAGCGTCGGCAGCGCCTGGCAGGCGTATTTCGACCAGTTGAAGGGACCGGTGCGCGACGTTCCGCATTCCGTGGTCATCCGCCAGATCGCGCAGAACGCCGGTCGTCCGCGTGCCCTCGCCCAGCCGGCGGCGGTCGACAACGAGGCCGCGCGCAAGCAGGGCGGCGTGCTCAAGCTGGTCACCGCGTTCCGCTCGCGCGGCCACTTGCAGGCCAACATCGACCCGCTGGGCATGGCCGAGAAGGCCGACGCGCCCGATCTCGACCTGCCCTTCCACGGCCTGGCCGGCAGCGATCTCGACACCGAGTTCAGCACCGGCACCTTCGGCGGGCCGGAGAAGATGCGCCTGCGCGACCTGGTCACCCATCTGCGCGCCACCTACTGCGGCCCGATCGGCGCCGAGTTCATGCACATCTCGGTGGCCGAGCAGCGGCGCTGGGTGTACGAGCGCTTGGAACGCGCCGGCGGCAGCTACGGCCTCGACGCCGACGCCAAGCGCCGCGTGCTGGAGCGTCTGACCGCCGCCGAGGGACTGGAGCGCTACCTGCACACCAAGTACGTCGGGCAGAAGCGCTTCTCGCTGGAAGGCGGCGACAGCCTGATCCCGGCGATGGACGAACTGGTCCGCCGCGCCGGCTCGGCCGGCATGCGCGAGGTCATCATCGGCATGGCCCATCGCGGCCGCATCAACGTGCTGGTGAACCTGCTCGGCAAGCCGCCGGAGCAGTTGTTCGCCGAGTTCGAGGGCCGCCACGCCGGCCCCGACGACCCGGCCCATTCCGGCGACGTGAAGTACCACATGGGCTACTCGTCCGACGTGCAGACGCCGGGCGGCCCGGTCCATCTGGCGCTGGGCTTCAACCCCTCGCATCTGGAAATCGTCGACCCGGTGATCGCCGGCAGCGTGCGCGCCCGCCAAGTGCGTCGCGGCGACGCCGAGCGCGGCCAGGTGCTGCCGGTGCTGATCCACGGCGACTCCGCCTTCGCCGGCCAGGGCGTGGTGATGGAACTGTTCCAGATGTCGCAGGCGCGCGGCTTCGCCGTCGGCGGCACGGTACACATCGTGGTCAACAACCAGGTCGGTTTCACCACCCACCGCCCGGACGACACCCGCTCGACGCTGTACTGCACCGACGTCGCCAAGATGGTCGGCGCGCCGGTCCTGCACGTCAACGGCGACGACCCCGAAGCGGTGCTGTTCTGCACCCAGTTGGCGCTGGACTTCCGCCAGCAGTTCCGCAAGGACGTGGTTATCGACCTGGTCTGCTACCGCCGCCACGGCCACAACGAGGCCGACGAGCCGGCGGCGACGCAGCCGCTGATGTACCAGAACATCCGCCAGCGCAAGACCACCCGCGAGTTGTACGCCGAGCGTCTGGCCAGCGCCGGCCTGGTCGGCGCCGACGAGTCGCGCGCCCTGGTGGACGCCTACCGCGACGCCATGGACAAGGGCGAAAGCGTGGTCGAACTGGTCAGCGGCGTGGTCGACGAATACGCCGTGGACTGGTCGCCCTACCTCGGCGGCAATCTGGAAACCCCGGCCGAAACGCATGTCGGCCGCGAGGCGCTGGAGCAACTGGCGATCCAGATCAACACCCTGCCCGATGGCCTGAGCCTGCACCCGCGCGTCGCCAAGGTCTACGAGGACCGCCGCAAGATCGCCGCCGGCGAGCTGCCGATGGACTGGGGCTTCGCCGAGAACCTAGCCTACGCCACCCTGCTGCGCGAGGGCTACAAGCTGCGCCTGGTCGGCCAGGACGCCGGTCGCGGCACCTTCTTCCATCGCCACGCGGTGCTGCACGACCAGAAGACCGGCGAGGCCTGGCTGCCGCTGCGCGAGCTGACCGACCGGCCCGAATACGCCACGGTGATCGACTCCCTGCTCAGCGAGGAGGCGGTGATGGCGTTCGAATACGGCTACGCCACCGCCGATCCGACCACGCTGACCATCTGGGAAGGCCAGTTCGGCGACTTCGCCAACGGTGCCCAGGTCGTCATCGACCAGTTCATCACCTCCGGCGAGGCGAAATGGGGCCGACTGTGCGGCCTGGTGCTGTTCCTGCCGCACGGCTACGAAGGCCAGGGCCCGGAGCACAGCTCGGCGCGCCTGGAGCGCTTCCTGCAAATGTGCGCGCTGGAAAACATCCAGGTCTGCTGCCCGACCACCCCGGCGCAGATGTTCCACATGCTGCGCCGGCAGATGAAGCGGCAGACCCGCAAGCCGTTGATCGTGATGACGCCGAAGTCGATGCTGCGGCACAAGCTGTCGGTCTCGACGCTGGACGAACTGGCCGAGGGCGGCTTCCAGCGGCTGATTCCCGATCACGTCGCCGGCGACCCGGCAGCGGTCGAACGCGTTGTCGTCTGCGCCGGCAAGGTCTACTACGACCTGCTGGAAGAACACGAAAAGCGTGGCCTGGACAAGGTTGCCCTGGTCCGCGCCGAGCAGTTGTTCCCGTTCCCGCGCCCGGAACTGAGCGCCGAACTGGCCCGCTTCGGAAACGCCAAACAGGTGATCTGGTGCCAGGAAGAGCCGCAGAACCAGGGTGCCTGGTATCAGATCCAGCATCACTTGCAGTTCTGCCTGCGGCCAGGCCAGAGCCTGACCTACGCCGGTCGTGTACGCTCGCCCTCGCCGGCCTGCGGCCACTTCGCCACCCATGTGCGCGAACAGGCGGAACTGGTCGATGCCGCCCTGTCCGGTGCCCGCGTCGGCGGCGAATGACCCCGCCAGCGCATACTTCCCATCCTGAATCCGTCACTCGAGCCTTTCGCATGAGCATAGAAGTCAAAGTCCCCGTCCTGCCGGAATCCGTTGCCGATGCAGTCGTCGCCGGTTGGCACAAGAAAGTCGGCGAAGCCGTCCAGCGTGACGAGAACCTGCTCGACCTGGAAACCGACAAGGTCGTCCTCGAAGTGCCCTCGCCGGTGGATGGCGTGCTGCGTGAAATCAAGTTCGAGAGCGGTGCCACGGTGACCAGCCAGCAGGTGATCGCCATCATCGAGGCCGGCGCAGTCGCGGCGACGACAGCCGACGATGCAGCGGCCGCGCCGACACCGGCGCAAGCACCCAAGGCCGAAGCCGGCGGCGTCGAGGAACTGCCGCCCGGCGCGCGCCGCGTCGCGGTGGAAAACAACATCGATCCGGCCGCCGTGGAAGCCAGCGGTCGTGGCGGCCGGGTCACCAAGGAAGATCTGATCCAGCACATGCGCAGCGGCCGTGAAGCCAAACCGGCCAGCGCACCCGCCGCCGAGGCACCGGCCGCCGCCATCGGGCCGCGCTCCGAACAGCGCGTGCCGATGACCCGCATCCGCCAGCGCATCGCCGAGCGCCTGATGGAGTCGAAGAACTCCACCGCCATGCTGACCTCCTCCAACGAGGTCAACCTGCGCGAGGTGGTGGCCCTGCGCAAGCAGCACGGCGAAGCCTTCGAGAAGCGCCACGGCGTGCGCCTGGGCTTCATGAGCTTCTTCGTCAAGGCGGCCGCCAACGCGCTGCAGCGCCATCCGGTGGTCAACGCCTCGGTCGACGGCACCGACATCATCTACCACGGCTATTCCGACATCTCCATCGCCGTGTCAACGGAAAAGGGCCTGGTCACACCGGTGCTGCGCAACGCCGAAACGCTGGACTTCGCCGGCATCGAGAAAGCCATCGGCGACTACGCCGGCAAGGCACGCGAGGGCAAGCTGTCGCTGGAAGATTTGCAGGGCGGCACCTTCACCATCACCAATGGCGGCACCTTCGGCTCACTGTTCTCCACCCCGATCGTCAACCCGCCGCAAAGCGCCATCCTCGGCATGCACACCATCAAGGACCGCGCCATCGTCGAGAACGGCCAGGTGGTCGCCGCCCCGATGATGTACATCGCCCTGTCCTACGACCACCGCATCATCGACGGCAAGGACGCCGTGCTGTTCCTGGTCGACATCAAGAACCAACTGGAAAACCCGGGACGGATGCTTTTTGGACTTTGAGTCTGAAAAGCCGGGAATGGGGAATCGGGAATGGGGAATCGTCACGGCGATCCGTGCCACACCCGCTCTTCACCATTCCCGATTCCCGATTCCCCATTCCCGAAGTGAGCACATGAAATGAGCGATCAACTCCAATTCGATGTCGTCGTCATCGGTGCCGGGCCGGCGGGTTATCACGCGGCGATCCGGGCGGCGCAGTTGGGCATGAAGGTGGCCTGCATCGACGCGGCGCTGGGCAAGAACGGCAAGCCGGCGCTGGGCGGCACCTGTCTGCGGGTGGGCTGCATTCCGTCCAAGGCGCTGCTGGATTCTTCGCGCCAGTACTGGAACCTCAACCATCTGTTCGGCGAGCACGGCATCTCGGTGGCGGAGGCGAAGATCGACGTTGCGGCGATGATCGGCCGCAAGGACAAGATCGTCACCCAGTTCACCGGCGGCATCGCGCAGTTGTTCAAGGCCAACAAGATCACCGCGTACTACGGCTTCGCGCAGTTGCAGCCGGGCAAGCAGGTCAAGGTGACCCAGCACGACGGCAGCGAGCTGACCCTGGCCGCCGCCAACGTGATCCTGGCTGCCGGATCGGATTCCATCGAACTGCCGTTCGCCAAGTTTGACGGCGAGCACATCGTCGACAACGCCGGCGCGCTGGATTTCAGCGAAACACCCAAGCGCTTGGGCGTGATCGGTGCCGGCGTGATCGGCCTGGAACTGGGCAGTGTGTGGAAGCGCCTCGGCGCCGAGGTCACCATCCTCGAAGCGCTGCCGGACTTCCTCGCCGCCGCCGACGCCGAGGTCGCTCGGGTTGCCGCCCGCGAGTTCAGGAAGCAGGGCCTCGACATCCGCCTGGGTGCCAAGGTGTCCAGCGCCGAGGTCCGTGACGGCGAAGTCCATCTCGGCTACAGCGACGCCAAGGGCGAGCAGAGCCTGGTGGTCGACAAGCTGTTGGTGGCGGTCGGCCGTCGCGCCGCGACCAAGGGTCTGCTGGCCGAGGGAACCGGCGTGCGGCTGGACCAGCGCGGCATGATCGAGGTCGACGCGCACTGCCACACCGGCGTCGACGGCGTCTGGGCGGTTGGCGACTGCGTGCGCGGGCCGATGCTGGCGCACAAGGGCTTCGAGGAAGGCATCGCGGTGGCCGAACTGATCGCCGGCCTGCCCGGCCACGTCAATTTCGACACCATTCCGTGGGTGATCTACACCGAGCCGGAAATCGCCTGGGTCGGCAAGACCGAGCAGCAGCTCAAGGCCGATGGCGTGCCGTACAAGGCCGGCAGCTTCCCCTTCGCCGCCGTCGGTCGCGCCGTGGCGATGGGCGAGCCGGCCGGTTTCGTCAAGGTGCTGGCGCACGCCGAAACCGACCGCGTGCTGGGCATGCATCTGGTCGGCGTCGGTGTCTCCGAACTGGTCCACGAGGGCGTGCTGACGATGGAGTTCAAGGGCTCCGCCGAAGACCTCGCCCGCATCTGCCACGCCCACCCCACCCTGTCCGAAGCCATCCACGACGCCGCCATGGCGGTGGACAAGCGCGCCATCCACAAAGCGAATTGATTGAGAGCCGGGAATCGGGAATCGGGAATCGGGAATCGGGAATCGGGAATCGGGAATTGGAAGAGCGTGGAGCCAGAAGCGGTGAGAGCGGAAAGACTTGGGAACACACCGAAAGGCACTGCCACGGATTGATTCGCAGGCCGCCGTTCGTGGTGAGGTATCGAACCCTGAGCGGCCCCGCTCCGGCATCCTGCCCACTCGCCTGAGCCGACCATGCAAACACCCATGAGCATCCCGACTACTTTCAACGCCTTTCGCATCCACTCCGAGCGTCACGGCCATCATCGGGCCGGGGTCGAGTCGGTGTCGCTGGACGATCTGTCGCCGGGCGAGGTGGTGGTCAAGGTGGCCTGCTCGTCGGTCAACTACAAGGATGCGCTGGCCGGGACCGGGCGCGGCGGAGTCGTGCGGCGCTTTCCGCTGGTCGGCGGCCTCGATCTGGCCGGGTACGTGGTTTCCTCCACCGATCCGGCGTTCAAGGAAGGCGACGCAGTGCTGTGTACCGGCTGCGGGCTCACCGAGGATCGTGACGGCGGCTATGCCGAGTACGCGCGGCTGGAGGCCAAATCGGTCATTCCCCTGCCCGCCGGGCTGTCGCTGCGCGAGGCGATGATTCTCGGCACCGCCGGCTTCACCGCCGCGCTCGCCCTGCTGCGCATGGAGGCCAACGGCCAGCGCCCGGAGATGGGGCCGGTCGTGGTCACCGGTGCCACCGGCGGCGTCGGCATGCTGTCCATCGACGTGCTGAGTCGCGCCGGCTACGAAGTGCATGCCATCACCGGCAAGTTCGACCGCCTGGACGAGCTGCTGGCGCTGGGCGCGACGCAGGTGATCGACCGTCACGGACTGTACTGGGGACAGCGTCCGCTGGAGCGCGCGACTTGGGCCGGGGCCATCGACACGGTGGGCGACGAGATGCTGGCCGGGCTGACCCGCCACGTGAAGACCTGGGGCAACATCGTCAGTTGCGGCCTGGCCGGCGGCACCGCGCTGGCGACCACGGTGATCCCGTTCATCCTGCGCGCCGTTTCCCTGCTCGGCGTATCCGCCTCCAACGCGCCGCGACCGCTGCGCGAACAGGTCTGGCAGCGCCTGGCCGGGCCGTGGAAGCCGGCCAACATCGAGCGCATCCACACCCGCAGCGTCGGCCTCGACGGGCTGGCCGCGACCTTCTCCGCCATGCTCGCCGGCGCTGCCTTCGGCCGCACCCTGGTGGAAATCGACCCGACCGCCGCAAACTGACCGACATCGATTCCGCCACGGGGCGGGAGCGGCTATCATGGCGGCGTCCACCACCCTCACCACCCACCCTTTCAGACAGGGGATTTCAATGGCACGCGTGCTGATTGTCGATGACTCGCCTTCCCAACTCATGGGCATGAAGCGGATCGTCGAAAAGCTCGGTCACGAGACGCTGACCGCCGAGGACGGCGCCCAGGGCGTCGAAGTGGCCAAGCGCGAACTTCCGGACCTCATCCTGATGGACGTGGTCATGCCCAACCTCAACGGCTTCCAGGCCACCCGTTCCATCTCCAAGGAAGCGACCACCTCGCACATTCCCATCGTGCTGGTGACCACCAAGGACCAGGAAACCGACAAGGTCTGGGGCATGCGCCAGGGTGCCAAGGCCTACCTGACCAAGCCGGTCAACGAGGCGGCGCTGATCAAGCTGGTGAAGGAACTGCTCGGCGGCTGAGCCTTCCGCACCCGCCCGCAACGCACGAAGCCCGCGCCCGTCGCGGGCTTCGTCGTTATCGACGGCATCAGGGCATGGCAGCCGCCGCGTCGCGGTTGTCGACGACATCGCCCAGCGGGACGAAATGCGCGCGCTGACGGGTCCAGACACCGCCGGCCGCGCCGGGATAACGCAATTCCATGTCCAGCCGCGCCGCGCGCGGAGTCAGGAAGTGGAACAGCAGTTCGCCAGCCGGCTGCGAGCTGACCGGCATCGCCTGCGCATCGCAGTCCGGACAGAAACCGACGTGGCTGCGCATCTCGATCAGGTCGACGTCGGCGGCGCTGCCGACGCCGAGCATCCAGCGCAGCGCGCCGGAGGCGTCGTAGTAATACAGCCCGACGGCGGTCAGTTCGCCGCGCCGGCTGATGGTGGCACCGTAGCCGGATTCCTGCGGCGGGAACCACAGCCCGGTCACTTCGACGCGCGGCTCGGCGGCATCGAACAGATAGGCCTCGATGCGCTCGCTGCCGCCGTCCTGGCGGTGGTCGAACTGCCAGCTCAGCCGGGCATGGGCGTCGTCGTCGAAATCCAGGCCGACCTCGCCGACGCGGCGCGGCGCGCGGATCTCGCCGCTGTCGGGATCGCGGCTGCTTTGCAGCAGTTCGGCACGCCAGCGCGGGCCGGTCAGCGGCGCGGCGGCCTGGTAGGCGGTGGGCTCGCCGGCCTCGTCATAGGTGTACCAGGCCAGCAGCAGGACGTTGCCGCTGGTCTGGATGTCGACGCCGTGACCGGGCCGCTCGGGCTGCCAGATGCCGCGATAGGGATTGATGCCGCGTTCGATGGCTCCGGCGTCGCAGCGCGCGGGCTGTTGCGGATCCAGCGACTGCGGCCGCGGCGCGCCGCGTTGGTCGACCATGCCGCAATCGCCGCCGAGATCGATGGCCGGACCGAGCGGCCAGAGCTGCGAATGATCGACGCCCTGCAGCGCCGATTCATACGCCGCCTGCTCGATCACGTCGTCGGCATGCCAGGCGAAACAGGGCTGGAAGAAAACGTTGAAGCCGAGGCTGCGCACATCGCGGCAGATCGGCGGCAGCGGCGACGCCTTCGCCGCCGGCGCGGGCCACCACGGTATCGACCAGCTCGAAGCAATGCTCGCCGGGCCGATGATCTTGCTGCTCATCAGATCGCGGGCGATGGTGACCGACTGGAAGCGCGACTCGGTCGCGCCGCGCAGGTCGAACAGGCGACCGAATTGCATGCCGTCGGGGCTGGCGCGATGGTCGATGGCGCTGCTCGCCTCGATCAGCAGTCGTCCGTCGACCGCGATCAGGCCCGGCTCGCCCGAAGCGCTGTCGTGCTCGCCATCGAGCAGGGCGACGCGGCGCAGGGTCAGCGCTCCGGCGTGATGCAGCACGGCACCGCTGGCATGGGCGATGACGCTGCGTTCGATGCGCAGGTCGGCGGCACTTCCGAGCAGGCCCCGGCTGCGCCCGCCATCGCCGCGACGGGCGTCCAGATGCAGGTCCAGAAGCTCCACCACGCCGTCGCCGGAGACGTTGGCAACGGCGCAGGGCTGCTCGCCGGGACGCAGGCGGGCGCGGTTGCCGTGTACACGCAGCGGGGCGCGGAAGGCGAACGCGCGACAGCCCTCCGCGTCATCATCGGCGGCGACGTAATCGCCGCGATCCAGGACCAGTTGCCGCGTTGCGCCGCTGGCCGATTCCAGCAGGGCCAGCGCGGCGGGCAGATCGGCAGCGGCGCGCACCACCACGGCATCGGGACGGTCGTTGTCGAGCACGGTGAATTCGAGCCGCTCAAGCAGTTCCGACTCCCCGGCCGCGCCGCGCAGCAGGCGCAGTTCCTGCGACCAGGCGCGGTCGCCGTCGACGATGACGTTGTCGGGCGCGCGGATGCTCAGCACACGCTCGCCCTCTTCGCCCTGCGCCCATTCCACGGAAGTCGCCTGGCCCTGCGTCTGACCCGGCAGCGCTGCCAGCACGCGCAGGCGCTGCGCGGCCGGCTCATCCAGCGACAGCCGGACCGTGCCGGCATCGCCTTCGCCGAGCAGATCGGGCGGTGCGGCGACGATGCGCGGGCGCTGCGCCGCCAGCGTGGCGACGCGCAGGCCGACGAGGGCGTCGATGCCGCCGGTGTCGCCTTCCACGCCGTCGGCGTTCTCCCAGCCGGTCCAGGCACCCAGCGCCCAATCGACCGGCGTCGCCGGATCGCCGTCCAACGCCAGGCCGACCATGTCGGTGGTGCCGACCGCCAGGCTGTAATCGCCCTCCTCCGCCGGCGTGCTGAACTCGAAGCTGAAGGTATCGCTACGCCAGTGGCGCTGGCGCAGCAGCCAGTCGCCGGGACTGCTGTCCAGCACCTGCTCCTGGCCGTCGCGACGCAGCGCCACGCGCGGCATCATGGCGATGGCGATGCCGGGCGCGGGATGCACGCTGTCGCCGACGACATGACGCATCGGCTTGCTGAACACCAGGCTGGCGCGCACCCGTTGTCCCGGCGGCAGGGCGATGCCGCCGCCTTCGAGGCGACGCAGCCGGGTCTGCGGATCGTATTGCCAGCGCTGGCTGCCGAGCGGCGCGCCGTCCTCGTCATGGAAGTCGACGCGGACCAGATGCGGCGGACCGGCCATGAAGTAGAACGCCAGCAGGTGCGAGGCGGCCCAGGTTTCGCGCACGCGGCGGATTTCGCTGGCCGGCAGGACGAAGCCGCCGTGGCTGTCCGCTGTGCCGCCGTATTCGCGCCCGCCCAGCGAGCCGGGTTCCAGTTCCAGCGTCCACGCCGGGACCAGCCAGGTGTAGGCGAAGTATTCCGCCGCCATGCCAAGGCCGCGATTGGGCGGGTCCTGGATGTTGGGATACTGCCGACGATTGGGCGTGCCGTCCGGCGTCGGCACGGCGGCCTGGTGGCGGGTCAGCACCGACAGCAGGCGGTTCTGGATCTGATTGAGGCGTTCGCGGCCGGTGTTGGAGGAATAGAACACGCGGCTGAAGGAATGCACGTCGATGCCCAGCCGCAGCCGGCTGACCGGGGCCAGTTCGGCGGCCGCCAGCAGCGCCTGCACCTCCGGCTCGGAATGCACCGCCGGGCCGCGATAGAGCAGGTTGGCCGGCGTCGTGTATTCGCTGCCGTGGCTGGCCGAGCCCCAGAACGGCGGATGGTTGCGATTGAGGTCGACGCCGCCGAGATGGTCGACGAAGGTTTCCAGCACTTCGTCGACGCCGGGCATGTTCTTGCGCCGCATGCGGCCATCGCGCGGCCAGTCCTGCGGCGCGGTCGGATCCTGCCCGGTCACCACGCGGGTCGGGTGGCGCTGGGTTTGCAGGAAACCGTCGACGTTCTGCACCGGGATGATGACGAGGCGGGTGTTGTCGAGCAGGTAACGCACCAGGCCGCCATCATTGGCGTCGGCCGCCATCCGTTCGACCAGGCCGACGGCCACTTCCGGGGCCACCCATTCGCGGGCGTGGGTGGTGGCGTTGATGAAGAAGGCCGGCCGCGCGCGGCCCTCGATGTCCGGCGCCGCGCTGCCGAGCGCGTAGGCCCAGATCTCACGCCCGGCGTGCGTGCTGCCGACCTGATGCGCGTTGATGTCGGGCGATTGCATCGCCAGCGCTTGCAGCCGCGCGTGCAGGCTGGCGTAGTCGCGGAAGCCGTCCACCGGGGTCAGCGAGCTGACCGGCGTCGGCACCGGATAGCCGAGCGGGCGCAGGTTGTTGCCGGTCTGGGTGTGGGTGTAGGTCTGGATGCGCTGCGCCACAGCCGGCAAGGCCAGGACGGCCAGCAGGGCGACGCCGATCAGGCGCAGGGCGCGCATCGTCACCACGCCTCCGGCGCGGCGTCGGGATGGCGCTGCAGCGCGCGCCGTGCCTGTTCCGAACCCTCCAGGCGCAAGGCCAGGGCGAGGTTGGCGCGAGCGTGCGGCGCGGTCTGGGTGGTCAGCAGGGAATCGATCAGGGCGATGCGGTCGGCATCCGGGCGGCGGGTCAGCGCCAGTGCTGCCGAGGGACCATCGTCGGCGTCGGCCAATTGTTCGACCAGATGCGCCAACGCCGCCGAACCGGGCCGCGCATGCGCCGCCAGCGCCAGCAGCGCGGCCGAACGCAGGCGCGGGCGCTGGCCCAGGGTCAGCAGCCAATGCACCGCGTCGGCCGAGGGCAAGGCGTCGACATTGGTCAGCGCGACCAGCACATCGGCCTCGCTGCCGTGGCGGGCCAGCGCATCGAAGGCTTCGCGATGGGAGAGACGCGCGGCCAGCGCCGCCCACAGGCCGGAAGGCAGGTCGAGATCGGCGATCCGCGCGCGTTGCAGCACGGCTCCGGCCTGGGCATCGGACAGGCTGGCGATGGCATCGGTCGCGGCGCGGCGCGCCTCGTCATCGGCGAGCGCCAGCGCAGCCAGTGCGCGCGCAGGATCGTCGGCCAAATCCCGCTGCCAGAGGTCCGTCGCCGCGCGCAGGCGCAGCAGGCGCAAGGCCGACTGCGCCCGGCCGGGCACGTCGAATGCCGGCACGAACCAGTCCGCCGCGGTTTCCTCCTGCCGCCTGTAGACGCGCACCGGGCTCTGCGCCAGCGCCTCCAGCACGGCGCGCGCCGCAGGCGAATCGACACCCGACTGGATCGCCTCGATCACCCGCGCGGCGGCAAACTCGAAGGCCAGCGGATCGACGATGCCGTGCAGCGCGTCGAGCGCCACGTCCGCCCCGCGCGTCGGCAGGGCCTCGACCAGCGCCTGGACATCGACCGGCTCGGCGGCGACGGCCTGCCGGTTTGACAACTCGATCAACAACGCGCCGGGCGGCAGTCGCTCCAGCGCCTGCGCCAGCGTGCAGGCCGCCAGCAGCGAGGCGGCGGTCAACAGACGTGGAAGAATGCCCGCGCTCATGGCGCAGAGAATACACCCGGCCGTGAGCCGGGTCAGGACACGCTCAGGGGCCGGTCGTCAGTAACTGCACTGGAAATACAGGACGTCGTTCTGGTTCTGCGCCACGGTCTGGCCGAGGCTGATGGTGCCGGCCTTGCGCAGATGGATTTCGTCGCGATGCAAACGCAGTTCGTCGTCGTCGCCGAGTTTGACGTAGGTGGCATTGGTGCTGCGGTCGGCGAGCACGAAGTAGCCCTTCTTGAACTCGATCAGGGCGTGGTTGCGGCTGACCCATTCGGTCTCCACCACCAGCGAGTTGGTGGCGTCGCGGCCCAGCGAATAGGGCTGCGAATTCTCGTTCAGTTCCACCACCTGGCCACGGAAGCGCAAGGTCAGCTTGACATTGGTGGTACCGCCATCGTCGATGCGGATGGCGCGCTGCACCGTGGTGATGTTGGAGATGTCCTCCTGCCAGATGACATCGACGATCTCGATCGGCAGCAGCTTGCCGCTGACCCGTGCCCGGCCCAGCGAGCGGCTGCGCAGGTTGGCGGCATTGGTCAGGCCCTTCAGAGTGCTGGCGGTGGTGACGATCTGCTCGCGCTTGGCCAGCGCCGCCATGCGCGCGGCGGTGTTGACGGAGTCGCCGTAGACATCGCCGTCCTCTTCCAGCGCATCGCCATGATGCAGGCCGATGCGGATGCCAAGGTTGTCGCGGACGAAGGCGGGGTCGTGGGCGACCCGGCGCTGCATGTCGCAGGCTCCCATCACGCCCTGCAAGGCACTGGGGAAAGTGCACATGATCTCGTCGCCGATGGTCTTGATCAGCCGCCCGCCGTGGCGCTCGGCCACCTCGGTCAGGGCGCTGAGGACGGCGGCGATCAGCCGGCGCGCTTCGACATCACCGCGCTGTTCGAACAGCTTGGTGCTGCCGCTGACGTCGGCGAACAGGGTGGTGAGCTGAACGGTGGCGTTCATGGACGGGGATGATAGGCAATCCGGGGAGCGGCGTCATCAAGACGGCGGCGCATGGAGGCCATGGCCGTCATCCGGCCAGGTCGTGGGCAGCGTCGAGAATATCCGATTCTCCGGGCAATACCAGCAGCGCGGCACCGGCCAGCGGCGTGTAGGTGTCGGCACCGACCACGCGGCGCAGCGGCAGATCGCCCAAACCGCCTTCGACCAAAGCGGTGATGATGCCCTCGCCGACGCCCGCCGAGCGCCGGCCCTCGTCGACCACGATGATGCGCTTCGCGCCGCGCGCCTGCTCGACGATGGCGGCCTCGTTCAGCGGTGCCAGCCAGCGCAGGTCGAACACGCGGCAGGCCCAGCCCAGTTCGGCCTCGATCCGGCGTGCGGCGCGCAGGCTCATCGGCACGCCGTTGCCGAAAGTCAGGATCAGCAGGTCGTCGCCCTCGCCGTACAGCCGGCCCTCGCCCAGCGCCATCGCCTCGCCCGGCGGCGGATAGGCGGTCAGCCAGCCGCCGTCGCCAGCCTCGTGCAGATCCTTGGTCATGTACAGGGCGATCGGTTCGAGGAAGGCGCAGACGCGGCCGTCGACATGGGCCAGCGCCGCCAGCGTGCGCAGCATCGCCACCGCATCGTCGCCGCGCGAGGGGCAGCCGACCACCAGGCCGGGGATGTCGCGCAGGGCGGTGATCGAATTGTCGTTGTGGAAATGCCCGCCGAAACCCTTCTGATAGCCCAGCGAAGCGATCCGCATCAGCATCGGGTTGCGGTATTGGCCGTTGCTGAAGAATTGCAGGCTGGCCGCTTCGCCGCGAATCTGGTCGCAGGCGTTGTGGAAATAGGCCAGGTACTGGATTTCCGGGATCGGCAGCATGCCGAGATTGGCGTAACCCTGGGCCAGACCGAGAATGGTGGTCTCGTCGAGCAGGGTGTTGAACACACGGCGACCGCCGAACGCCTTGTGCAAACTCCTGGTGACGGTGTAGACGCCGCCCTTCTGCGCCACGTCCTCGCCGAACAGCAGGGTCTGCGGATACTTCGCCATCAGGTCGTGCAGGCCCTGGTTGATCTGGATGGCGAGATGGCGCGGCGGCTGCTTCTCCGGCAGTTTTTCCTCGCCGCCGAACGCGAGCAGGCGGCGTTCGGCGTAATCGGCGCGTGCGGCTTCGGCAACCACGGCGTCGGGCGTCAGCGGAGCCAGCGGGCGCATCACCTCGGCCAATGTGTCGATCTTCGGTCGCTGGTCGGCGACTTCGGCAGCGGCAAAGCAGCGCGTGCGGATCGCTTCGTACTGCGCCAGTACCTGCTCCGGCGTCATCAAGCCGGATTGCAGCGCGATGGCGGCCGAGCGCAGCAGCGGGTCGCTGGCCTCCACCGCCATCAATTCCTCGACGCTGCGCCATTCGATCTCGAAGTCGGTGCCGGCGTGACCCATGATGCGGGTGGTGCGCAGGTGCAGGAAGGTCGGCCGACGGCTGCGCCGGCAATGCTCGATGGCGGCACGCACCTGGCCATGACCGGCGGCCAGGTCGAGGCCATCGGCGTGGAAATAGTCGAGGTCGCGACGCTCGGCGAAATTGCGTGCGATCCAGCCGCTCGGCGTCTTCACCGAAATGCCGATGCCGTTGTCCTCGCAGACGAACAACAGCGGCGTCGGCAGGCCCTGATAGGCGCTCCAGGCCGCAGCGTTGAAGGCGGTCTGTGCGGTGGCGTGATTGCTGGAGGCATCACCGAAGGAACAGATGGCGATGCTGTCGTCGGGGATCGGCGAGGCGTGGCCGATGCGCCGCGCCTGTTCGATGGCCAGCGCCGTGCCCAGCGCCTTGGGCAGGTGCGAGGCAATGGTCGAGGTCTGCGGCAGCACCCACAACGGCTTGCTGCCCCAGACCTTGTGCCGGCCGCCGGAGGCCGGGTCTTCGGCACTGGCGGCGAAGCTGAGCGCGGAATCCATCACCGGGTCCATCCCTGGCAGCTTGCGGAAGCGCTCGGCCATGAAGGCTCCGCTGCGGTAGTGCAGGAAGGCCGGGTCGGTATGCCGCGCCAGCCGCGCCACCATCGCGTTGCCTTCGTGGCCGCTGGAGCCGATGGTGTAGAACACCTTGTTCTGCACCCGCAGCACGCGCGCCATCAAGTCGAGATGGCGGGAGATCAGTTGCGACTCGAACAGGTCGAGGAAGTCCGCCGCCGTGCAGGCGCTGCCGGGCAGCACCGGATCGTCCGCTGCCGGCGCGGGGTTGGCCTGGCCCTGCCAGCCGCGCACGAATTCGATGAAGTTGTCATCGCAGACCTTGGCGCGATTGATGTCCTTCTGCCGCGCAGGAAGGGGACGGGCGACGCTGGGGCTGGACATGGCGCTTACCGCAATCGGAGGAAGGAAGAAGAAGAAGAAGAAGAAGAAGAAGAAGAAATCCGCGCCGGCATCGTTCGACGGTGCTCAGACCCGGCCATGGCGACGGTTGTCCTGCCATTGCTCGCGGCTCTGCCGCCAGATGTGGACCGGCAGCGTCTCGAACGGCGGCGGCAGGCGGCCGACGCCGCTGTTGGCGGAACCGAGTCGATGCGCCAGCGCCTGCGAGGCGCGGTTGTCGGGGTCGATGCAATGGATCATCTCGGTCCAGCCCAGCGTCTCGAAGGCCCAGTCGATGCTGGCGGTGGCGGCTTCGCGGGCGTAGCCCTGGCCCCAGGCCTCGCGGATCAGACCCCAGCCGATTTCGTTGCCCGGCCAGCCTTCCGGCCGCCACGGGCCGACCCGGCCGATCCAGCGCCCGCTGTCGCGCTCGATCACCGAGAACATCGAAAAGCCCATCAGCCGCCAGGAACCGGCCATCGCCATCATGCTGCGCCACACCGAGGCCGGCGGCTGCGGACCGCCGATGAAGCGCGCCGCCTCCGGATCGGCCATGAAGGCGACCCAGGCGTCGAGGTCCTCCATCCGCGTCGGGCGCAGGATCAGGCGCTCGGTTTCGAGCCGAATCGAATCGCACATTGCCGCTGAGTCCCCTGCCGTTCCGGATCGCGCCGCCCGAAGGCCGCCTTCAGAATGCGTTGATGCCGGTCAGCGCGCGGCCGATCACCAGTTGGTGCACCGTCTCGGTGCCCTCGTAGGTGATGACCGATTCCAGATTCAGCGCGTGGCGGATCGGGCAGTATTCGGTGGTGATGCCGGCACCGCCGAGCAGGTCGCGCGCCTCGCGGGCGATGTCCAGCGCCATGCGCACATTGTTCCACTTGGCCAGCGAGACCTGTTGCGGCTGCATCGCGTCGGCGTCCTTCAGCCGGCCGAGTTGCAAGGACAGCAACTGCGCCAGGGTGATGCGCCGCGCCATGTCGGCCATCTTGATCTGCGCCGACTGCGTCGCCGCCAGCGGGCGGTTGAACAGGATGCGCTCCTTGCTGTACTCGACCGCCTCGCGCAGGCAGGCGATGGCGGCACCGATCGGCCCCCAGGTGATGCCGTAACGGGCCTGCGTCAGACAGCCCAGCGGGCCCTTCAGACCCTTCACGCCGGGCAGGCGGTTGGCGTCGGGAAGGCGCACGTTGTCGAAGAACAGCGCGCTGGTTACCGAGGCGCGCAGGCTCATCTTGTGCTTGATTTCCTGCGCGCTGAAGCCTGCCGCGTCGGTCGGCACGATGAAGCCCTGGATGCCCTCGTCGGTCTGCGCCCAGACGATGGCAATCTGCGCGAGATTGCCGTTGGTGATCCACATCTTGGCACCGTTGATGAGCCAGTCGTCGCCGTCGCGCCTGGCATGGGTCTTCATGTTGGCCGGGTCGGAGCCACCGTGCGGCTCGGTCAGGCCGAAGCAGCCGATCACCTCGCCACGCGCCATCGGCGGCAGCCATTCGCGCTTCTGTTCATCGCTGCCGTAGGCAAAGATCGGATACATGCACAGCGAACTCTGCACGCTGACGAAGCTGCGGATGCCGGAATCGCCACGCTCCAGTTCCTGGCAGATCAGGCCGTAGCTGACCGCGTTGAGCCCGGCGCAGCCGTATTCCTCCGGCAGCGAGGAACCGAGCAGGCCGAGTGCGGCGATCTCCGCCACCAGTTCCTGCGGGAAGCGTCCCTGATCGAAGCAGTCGCCGATGATCGGCAGCACCCGCTCGTCGGTGAAACGCGCCACGCTGTCCTGGACGGCGCGCTCTTCCTCGCTGAGCAGGCCGCTCAGATCGAACAGATCGTAGGGATTCAACATGCCAGCGGTTCCGGATGACTGAAAGAACGCGGCCGGGACGGGGCCCGGCGCGAGGGCGCATTGTATCGGCAGCGCCGGACGGGGTCATCCCGCCGACCGTGCGGCGGACCGTCCTGCCCGTGCGCGACGCGGCGGACGCGTCGTCCGGTGTACGCTCTGGCACCCCGTCCTCCACGCAGACATCGTGAAATTCACCGGAACCGAACGCTATGTCGCCACCGACGAGCTGATGCTCGCGGTCAACGCCGCCATCGCCCTGCAGCGCCCGCTGCTGATCAAGGGCGAGCCGGGCACCGGCAAGACCCTGCTGGCCGAAGAATTGGCGCTGGCGCTGGATGCGCCGCTTTTGACCTGGCACATCAAGTCCACCACCAAGGCCCAGCACGGCCTGTACGAATACGATGCGGTCAGCCGCCTGCGCGACTCGCAACTTGGCGATCCGCGGGTCGCCGACATCCGCCACTACATCCGTCGCGGCACGCTGTGGCAGGCCTTCGACAGCGAGCACCGCGCGGTGCTGCTGATCGACGAGATCGACAAGGCCGACATCGAGTTTCCCAACGACCTGCTGCGCGAACTCGACCGCATGGAATTCCACGTCCACGAGACCGACGAGACCATCCGCGCCCGCCATCGCCCGATCATCCTGATCACCTCCAACAACGAGAAGGACCTGCCGGACGCCTTCCTGCGCCGCTGCTTCTTCCACTACATCGCCTTCCCCGACCGCGACACCCTGCGCCGCATCATCGACGTGCATTTCCCCGGCCTGTCCGGCGAGTTGGCGACACGAGCGCTGGAAGTGTTCATGGACGTGCGCGAAGCGCCCGGTCTGAAGAAGAAACCGAGCACTTCGGAGCTGATCGACTGGCTGAAACTGCTGCTGTCCGACGACCTCGCCCCGAATGCCCTGATGGAACGTGATCCGGTCAAGGCGATTCCTCCGCTTTACGGGGCATTGGTGAAGAACGAACAGGACGTGCAGTTGCTCGAACGCCTGGCCTTCATGCACCGGCGCGCCAGCCGAAGCTGATCCGCGCCGGCGACGGCGTTCGGGCGGCGGCCGTCCTCCAACGAGGACAAATCATGAACGCTTCGCACCCGCACCCGCGCCGCCGCGCCAGCCACGTCGGTTTCCGCCTGCTCTGCGCGCTCGGCCTCGCCTGCCTGGCCAGTGCCGCCAGCGCCGCGCTGTCGCCGCTCCAAGGTGCCGCGCAGATCGCCGTCGGCGACTCGCACGCCTGCGCCCTGCTCGACGGCGGCCGGGTCAAGTGCTGGGGCAACAACGAATTGGGCCAGTTGGGCAACGACAGCACGACGCACAGCGACCTGCCGGTCGACGTTGCCGGCCTGCAGGGCGTGATCGCCATCGGTGCCGGCTATCGCCACAGTTGCGCCCTGCTCGGCGATGGCACGGTGAAGTGCTGGGGCAAGAACTTCCTCGGCCAACTCGGCGACGGCACGCAAACCAATCGCCGCACGCCGGTGGCGGTGAGCGGCCTGTCCGGGGCCAGCGCGATTGCCGTCGGCGGCGACCACACCTGCGCGCTGACCAGCGCCGGCGCACGCTGCTGGGGCTACAACGGCTATGGCGAACTGGGCACCAACCGCACCGACAACATCATCGCCACGCCGACGCCGGTGTTCGGCAACCAGACCTACACCGCGATCAGCGCCGGCTACGCCAACACCTGCGCGCTGACCGCCGCCGGTCAGGCGTACTGCTGGGGCGTGTACGACCGCGCCTGCAACCTGTACGGCTGCGGTTTCAACTACGACATCCGCCCGTTCATCGTCGACGGCCTGGCCGGCGTCACCCAGATCAGCGCCGGGCAATACTTCAACTGCGCCCGCACCCAGGCCGGCGCTGTCAAATGCTGGGGCGACAACTACCACGGCCAACTCGGCGACCTCGGCACCGAAAACCCCGACCCCTTCCTGCTGATCGACATCGCCGGTCTGGGCAGCGGCGTCGCCGAAGTCAGCGCCGGCTATCGCCACGCCTGCGCACGCATGAGCAACGGATCGCTGCGTTGCTGGGGCGAGAACGGCAACGGCGTGCTCGGCGATGGCAGTGGCGAGGACGCCTTCCCGCCGGTGACCGTCGCCGGTGCCGCCGATTACCTGTCCGTGCAGGCCGGCGGCAGCCTGAGCTGCGGACGCACCAATGCCGCGCAGGCGCGCTGCTGGGGCGGCAACACCTTCGGCCAGCTCGGCGATGGCGAGCCGTGGATCCGGCCGTTGCCGGTGGACGTTCCCGGCCTCCCCGGCCTGACCGCCGTGGCCAGCCGGGCCATGCACAGTTGCGTGCTGACCCAGGCCGGTGCGGTGCGCTGCTGGGGCAGCAACCAGTACGGCCAACTCGGCAACGGCAGCCTCGTCGACAGCGCCACGCCGGTCGCGGTCAGCGGCCTTTCCAGCGGCGTCAGCGCAATCAGCGTCGGCCGCTGGCACAGTTGCGCGGTGGTCAACGGCGCGGCGCGCTGCTGGGGACGCAACCATCGCGGACAGCTCGGCGACGGCAGCCAGACCGACCGCAGCGCCCCGGTGGCGGTCAGCGGCCTTGCCGGCGGCGTCGCCGACATCGCCGCCGGCAGCGAGCACAGTTGCGCCCGCACCAGCGCCGGCGCGGCGCGTTGCTGGGGTGCCAACAGCGATGCCCAGCTCGGCAACGGCAACCTCACTTCCAGCACCGTGCCGGTCAACGTGTTCGGCCTTGGCAACGGGGTCGGTGCCATCACCGTCGGCGACTGGCACAGTTGCGCCATCACCGCCGGCGGATCGGTGACCTGCTGGGGTCGCAACGACGACGGTCAGCTTGGCCTCGACAACACCGACACCTACTACGTCCCGCAGGTTCTGCCCTACCCAGCCGACGGCGCCACCGCCATCGCCGCCGGCGAAACGCACACCTGTCTGCGTCGCGGCAACGGCCAGGCGCTGTGCTGGGGCGGCGATGACGACGGCCAACTCGGCAACGGCATCGGCTACGGCTACGTCGCCTCGCCGTTTCCGCCGCAGGGGCTGGAAAGCGGCGTGGTCGGCGTCGCCGCCGGCGCGTATCACAGTTGCGCGCGAATGAACGACGCCAGCCTGCGATGCTGGGGTGCCAACTTCACCGGCCAGCTCGGCGACGGCAGCCTCAGCCGGCGCACCACACCGACGCCGGTCGTCCAACTCGGGCCGGTCGGCACCTCGGTGGCCGCCGGAGCCCTGCACACCTGCGCGTTGAGTGCTTCCGGCGCACTGCGCTGCTGGGGCAGCAACCAGTACGGCCAGCTCGGCATCGGCCTGCGCGACTACCGCCGGCCGGGCCTGGTGATGGTCTCGCAGGATCTGTTCCGTTCCGGCTTCGAGCCTGGCGAATGAGGGCGCGACCGGTCGTCGGCTGCTACCAGGTCACGCCGACCCTGGCATACAGATAGGCACCGTTGAAGCCGAACGGCGAATAGCTGCTGTAGCGGAACAGCCCGCTCGGCGCGCTGGCCGGGTTGCCCCAGTTGGCGGCGATGGTCTCGTCCGGGTATTGGTCCAGCGCGTTGTCGGCACCGAGGGTGAAGGTCCAGTTGTCGAAGCGGTAATCCAGCGCCAGATCGAGCAGCCACTTCGCGCCCAGCGTCTGGTCCTGCGCCGGGTTGCTGGCATGGCGCACGGTGACATCGCCGTAGCGGGTCAACCCGCCGCGCAGGCCCCAGCCGCCGAGCCGGTAATCGGCACCGAGGGTGATCTTGTCCTTCGGCGATCCAACCTCGATGCGCCCGGTCTCGGCGCGACCGATGCGTTGCAGGCCGCCCAGCGCCTCCAGTTGCGGCGCGTTCGGCTCGATCCGGGTGATCTCGGTGTCGTTGTGGTTGTAGCCGGCCGCCAGGTCGAGGCTGCCGGCACCCAGTTCGACGCGCCAACCGGCGACCAGGTCGATGCCGCGGGTGCGGGTGTCGACGGCATTGGTGAAGTAGCGCCCGCCGCGCACGCCGGGAAAGCCCAGTTGCGCCAGGTATGCCTCGACGGCATCACCGATCAGGTTTTCCGACAGCACGATGCGGTCGTCGATCTCGATCTGGTAGATGTCGGCGCTCAGGGTCAGCGCGTCGAGCGGCTGGATCACCAGACCCAGGCTGACATTGGCCGATTCCTCCGCCTGCAGCGGCAGTGCACCGAAGGCGCGGGCGACGTCCGAGTTCACCGGGAAGGTGCGCGTCTCGTAAATCTCGCCGCTGATCAGCACCGACGAGGTGGTCGAGTAGTACTGCTGCGCCAGCGATGGCGCGCGGAAGCCGTTGGACACGGTGGCGCGCAGCGAGGCCGTCTCGCTGAAGGCGTAGCGCAGCGCCAGCTTGCCGGCCAGGGCGTCGCCGAAGTCGCTGTAGTCCTCGTAGCGCAATGCCAGTGCGGCGTTGAAGGCGTCGCCGAGATCGCTGTCCAGTTCCACGTAGACGGCACGGCTGTGGCGCGAGTTGCTGCCGGCGTCACCGGGCTGGAAGCCGGGAAACACCTGCGCGCCGGGTGCGCCGCCGGCCGGACCGATCACGTAGGAGGCCACTTCGCCGGCACCGATGGCATAGCGCTCGCGACGATACTCGGCACCGAAGGCCAAGGTGGCCGGGTTGGCGAAGCCCAGTTCGCGGGCGACATCGAAGTTGAACACGGTCTGCTCGTTCTCCAGCGCGCCGGCGTAAAAGGAAGTCGGCGTGGCCAGCCCCAGCGAGCGATTGAGGCTGTTGTTGACGCCGAACTCCAGTTCGTTTTCGCCCTGGTTGACGCTCGCGTCCCAGCGCCAGCCGCCGGCGCTCTGCCCACGCAGGCCGGCGACCAGCGCCAGATCGCCGGACTCGGTGGCGATCAGTGGCAGGAAGCCTTCCGGGTAGATCGACGCAATGTTGGCGGCGTTGCCGGCCTGGCGATAGTTGCCGGCGGATTCGCTGTCCCGGCGGCTGAAGTTTCCGAAGGCATAAAATTCCGTGTTTTCAGCTATCTGGAAGCCACTGTTGACGAAAAACCTCAGGCTTTCGGTCTGCGGATCGCCGAAGCGGTGGTTCTTGCGGCCGTAGCTCACGTCGCCGGGAAAGCGGAAGTCGACGCCGGCGCGATTGGTCGGATCGGCGTCGCTGTATTCGGCGGACAGCCAGGCCCAGCCGGTCGGGCCGAAATCGAGCGCGGCATCCGCCGCCGCGTTCACCTGACGCCCGTCGCCGGAACTGTACTGGCCAAGACCGAGGCTGGCGCTGCCGCCCTGTCGTCCGCGCTTGAGCACGATGTTGACGACGCCGGCGATGGCGTCGGAACCGTACTGCGCCGCCGCGCCGTCGCGCAGCACTTCCACCCGTTCGATGGCGCCGATGGGGATGGCGTTGAGATCGACCGGCGCGGAGCCGCGTCCCTGCGTGCCGTTGACGTTGAGGATGGCGGCGGTGTGCCGGCGCTTGCCGTTGACCAGCACCAGGGTCTGGTCCGGCGACAGGCCGCGCAACTGCGCCGGGCGCACCGCATCGGTGCCGTCGGTCAGCGAAGGCCGCGGGAAATTCAGCGAGGGCAGGACGCGCGCCAGCGCGGTGGCCAGTTCGCTGGTGCCGGTGGCGACCAGCGCCTCCGGGCCGATCACGTCGATCGGCGAGGCCGACTCGGCAATCGTGCGGTCCGCCACCCGGGTGCCGGTGACCACGACCTGATCGAGCGAGCGGGCCTCCTCGCCCGCCTCCTGGGCCACGGCGTGGACGCCGGGCAAGGAGGCAATGATGGCCAGAAACAAGCGCTTGCGAAGCATGGCTGCATCCCTCAGGGAAAGGCGGTAAGAACCGCGTTGCAGTGCAGCATGCCGGCGATGTGAAAGGAAAGTTAATAACCAATCGTCATAAGCACGTACCCGTGACAGGGGGTCGACGCGGCCTGCCGATCAGCGCAGGCCGGTTTCGTTGCGGGCGATGACCAGGCGCTGGATTTCGCTGGTGCCTTCGTAGATCTCGGTGATCTTGGCGTCGCGGAAATAGCGCTCCACCGGCAGTTCCTTGGAGTAGCCCATGCCGCCGTGGATCTGCACCGCCTGATGGGTGATCCACATAGCCGCCTCCGACGCGGTCAGCTTGGCAACCGCCGCCTCGGTGCTGAAACGGCCGCCGTTCTTCTCCGCCTCGCCCTTGGCCCAGGCGGCGCGCAGGGTCAGCAAGGTGGAAGCGTCGAGCTTGCATTTCATGTCGGCGATCTTCGCCTGGGTCATCTGGAAGGCACCGATGGGCTGGCCGAACGCCCTGCGCTCCTTGACGAAGCCCAGCGTCGCCTCGTAGGCCGCCCGCGCCAGCCCGACCGCCTGCGAGGCGATGCCGATGCGGCCGGCATCGAGCACGCCCATGGCGATCTTGAAGCCCTCGCCCTCCGCGCCCAGCACCTCGGAAGCCTCGGCGCGGTAATCGTCGAACTCGATCTCGCAGGTCGCCGACGCACGGATGCCGAGCTTTGGCTCGGTCTTGCCGCGGCCGAAACCGGGCTTGTCGGCGTCGATCATGAAGGCGGTGATGCCGCGCGCGCCCTTGTCCGGGTCGGTCAGCGCGAACAGCACGATGTACTTGGCCACCGGGCCGGAAGTGATCCAGCTTTTCTTGCCGTTGATGACGAAGCTGCCATCGGCCTGTTTCACCGCCCGGCAGCGCATCGCCGTGGCGTCGGAGCCGGACTGTGGCTCGGTCAGGGCGAAGGCGCCGATCTCGCGGCCCTCGGCAATCGCGCGCACATAGGTCTGCTTCTGCGCCTCCGTGCCGAACTTCAGGATGCCGTTGCAGAACAGCGAGTTGTTCACCGAAACGATGGTCGAGTGGGCGCAGTCGGCATGGGCGATCTCGATCATCGCCAGCACGTAGCTGATCGGGTCCATGCCGGCCCCGCCGTATTCGGTCGGCACCTCGATGCCCATCAGGCCGTTCTCGCCCAGCGTGCGGATGTTTTCCAGCGGAAACTCGCCGCTGCGGTCGTGGTGCTCGGCGCTCGGCGCGATGCGTTCGCGGGCGATCCGTCGCGCCACGTCCTGAATCATCAATTGCTCTTCGGTGAAGCTGAAATCCATGGCTGGCCTCGCTGGTGGTGGCGATCCGGAAGCGGTCGGACCGCGATGGCGCGAGGATAACAGGTGCGCCCACGGCCCTCGCCCTGCCGGGCGGTGGCAAGGCTTGACGCTCGGCAACGCCTCGCCCATCCTTTCATCTTTGTATCCGAATGAAAGGATGGAGCATGGACCTGACCGCCTGGTCTGCCTCCCTGCGCGTGCTGGCCGACCCCACCCGGGTGCGCCTGCTGGCCCTGCTCGACCACGACGAACTGACCGTCGCCGAGCTGGCCGAAATCACCCAACTGGCGCAACCGCGCGTCTCCACCCATCTGGCCCGCTTGAAGGAAGCCGGACTGGTCAATGACCGCCGCGCCGGCGTCTCCGCCTATTACCGCTTCGAGCCCGAGCAACTCAGCGACAACCAGCGCGCCCTGTGGCGCTCGCTGGCCGATGGTGCCGACGACCCGCTGCTGCGCCAGGACGCCGAACGCCTGCCGAAAGTGCTCGCCGCCCGCGCCAGCGACCAGAACTGGGCCGATTCGGTGGCCGGCGACATGGAGCGCCACTACTCGCCCGGTCGCACCTGGGAGGCGATGGCGCGCGCCGCGCTGCAACTGCTGGAACCGGGCGAAGTGCTGGACATCGCCTCCGGCGACGGCGTGATGGCGGAACTGCTGGCCCCACGCGCGCGCCGCTACATCTGCATCGACACCAGCCCGCGCGTGGTCGCCGCCGCCCGCGAGCGCCTGCGCGGCCTGCCGCAGGTGACGGTCGAGGAACAGGACATGCACGCCCTGCCGCATGCCGACGACAGTTTCGACCTGGTGCTGATGATGCACGCGCTGACCTATTCCAAGCACCCGGCCAAGGCGGTGGCGGAAGCCGCCCGCGTGCTGCGTCCCGGCGGCCGCCTGCTGGCGACCAGCCTCAAGCGCCACGACCACCGCGCCGCCGTCACCCCTTACGGCCACGTCAACCTCGGCTTCAAACCGGCCGATTTGCGCCGCCACGCCGAGAAGGCCGGCCTCGACGTGCTGGCCTGCGAAACGCTGGCGCGCGAGAAGCGACCGCCGCATTTCGAAGTGGTCGCCCTGCTGGCGCGCAAGCCATGAGCGCCCTGCCCTGGCTGCATCCGCAACGGGTCGCCGCGCTGCACGCGGCGCTGCGCCAGCGCATCCTGATCCTCGACGGTGCCATGGGCACGATGATCCAGGGCCGCAGGCTGGAAGAGGCCGACTATCGCGGCCAGCGCTTTGCCGACGGCGTCGACAGCGCCCACGTCCATGGCCCGGCCTGCGGCCACGACCTGAAGGGCAACAACGACCTGCTGAGCCTGACCCGCCCGGACGTGATCGTCGCCGTCCACGACGCCTACCTCGAAGCCGGTGCCGATCTGATCGAAACCAACACCTTCAACGCCACCTCGCTGAGCCAGGCCGATTACCGCCTCGAACACCTGGTCGGCGAACTGAACCGGAGCGGCGCGGCGCTGGCCCGGCAATGCTGCGATGCGATGGAGGCGAAGACGCCGGAGCGTCCGCGCTTCGTCGTCGGCGTGCTCGGCCCGACCAGCCGCACCGCCTCGATCAGCCCGGACGTTGGCGACCCCGGCTTTCGCAACGTCGATTTCGACACCCTGCGCCTGGCCTACCGCGAGGCCATCGACGGCCTGATCGACGGCGGTGCCGATCTGCTGATGGTGGAAACCATCTTCGACACTCTGAACGCCAAGGCCGCGCTGTACGCCATCGAGGAAGCCTTCGACGCGCGCGGCGGACGCCTGCCGGTGATGGTCTCCGGCACCATCACCGACGCCTCCGGCCGCACCCTGTCCGGGCAGACCGCCGAAGCCTTCCTTGCTTCCATCGCCCACAGCCGACCGCTGTCGGTCGGCCTCAACTGCGCACTCGGCGCGCGCGACCTGCGCCCGCACCTGGCGACGCTGGCGCAGATCGCCGACTGCCACGTCAGCGCCCATCCCAACGCCGGCCTGCCCAATGCCTTCGGCGAATACGACGAAACCGCCGACGAAACCGCCGCCATGCTGAGGGAATTCGCCGAAGCCGGCCTGCTCAACATCGTCGGCGGCTGCTGCGGCACTACGCCGGCGCACATCCGCGCCATCGCCGAGGCCGTGCACGGCCTGCCGCCGCGCACCCTGCCCGGCGACGAGGTGTTGGCCGCATGAGCGCCGTCCGCCCGACCCGCCTGTCCGGCCTGGAACCACTGGTGATCACGCCGGACCTGCTGTTCGTCAACATCGGCGAACGCACCAATGTCACCGGCAGCGCACAGTTCAAGAAACTGATCAAGGAAGAACGCTACACCGAGGCGGTGGAAGTCGCGCGGCAACAGGTCGAAAACGGCGCGCAGATCCTCGACGTCAACATGGACGAGGGCCTGATCGATTCGGAAAAGGCGATGACGCGCTTCCTCAATCTGATCATGTCCGAGCCGGACATCGCGCGCATCCCGATCATGGTGGACTCGTCCAAATGGAGCGTGATCGAGGCCGGACTGAAGTGCCTGCAGGGCAAGGGTGTGGTCAATTCCATCTCGCTGAAGGAAGGCGAGCGCGAGTTCATCGAACAGGCGCGCAAGGTGCGCCGCTACGGTGCCGCCGCCGTGGTCATGGCCTTCGACGAGGACGGCCAGGCCGACACCTGCGCACGCAAGGTCGACATCTGCACCCGCGCCTACAGAATCCTGACCGAAGAAGTCGGCTTCCCGCCGCAAGACATCATCTTCGACCCCAACATCTTCGCCATCGCCACCGGCATCGAGGAGCACGACAACTACGCGGTGGATTTCATCGAGGCCGCGCGCATCATCAAGGCCACGCTGCCGCACTGCCATGTCTCCGGCGGCGTTTCCAACGTCTCGTTCTCCTTTCGCGGCAACGAGACGGTGCGCGGCGCGATCCATTCGGTGTTCCTGTACCACGCCATCCGCGCCGGCATGGACATGGGCATCGTCAACGCCGGCGCGCTGCCGATCTATGATGACCTGGATCCGGAACTGCGCGAACGGGTCGAGGACGTAGTGCTGAACCGCCGTGCGGACGGCACCGAGCGGCTGCTGGAGATCGCCGAGCGCTACAAGGGCCAGAAGGGGCAGCAGAAAACCGAGGATCTGGCCTGGCGCGAGCGCCCGGTCAACGAGCGCCTGGCGCACGCCCTGGTCCACGGCATCGACGCCTTCGCCGAAGTCGACGCCGAGGAGGCGCGGCTGCAATCGACGCGGCCGCTGGACGTGATCGAAGGCCCGCTGATGGACGGCATGAACATCGTCGGCGACCTGTTCGGTGCCGGCAAGATGTTCCTGCCGCAGGTGGTCAAGTCCGCCCGCGTGATGAAGAAAGCCGTGGCCCACCTGCTGCCCTTCATCGAAGCGGAAAAACTGCGCACCGGCGACACCGGCAAATCCAACGGCAAGATCGTCATGGCCACGGTCAAGGGCGATGTGCACGACATCGGCAAGAACATCGTCGGCGTGGTGCTGGCCTGCAACAACTTCGAGGTCATCGACCTCGGCGTGATGGTGCCGGCGCAGAAAATCCTCGATACCGCCATTGCCGAGAACGCCGACATGATCGGCCTGTCCGGCCTGATCACGCCCTCGCTGGAGGAAATGGGCCACGTCGCGCGCGAAATGCAGCGCCAGGGCTTCACGCGGCCGCTGCTGATCGGTGGCGCCACCACCTCGCGTGCGCATACCGCGCTGAAGATCGAACCGCACTACAAAGGCCCGACGGTCTGGGTCAAGGACGCCTCGCGCGCCGTCGGCGTCGCGCAATCGCTGGTCTCCAAGGAGCTGATCGACGACTTCGTCGCCCGCACCCGCGCCGATTACGCCGAAGTGCGCGAACGCCACCGCAACCGCAGCGGCGCGCGCCTGGTGTCGCTGGACAAGGCACGCGGCCAGCGCTTCGACGGCGACTGGCAGAACCACACGCCACCGGCCCCGCGCCAGCCCGGCATCCACGTGTTCGACGACTACCCGCTGACCGAACTGGTCCCCTTCATCGACTGGTCGCCGTTCTTCAACGCCTGGGAACTGGCCGGCCGCTTCCCGGCCATCCTGACCGACGAAATCGTCGGCACCCAGGCCAGCGAACTGTTCCGCGATGCGCAGGCGATGCTGAAGCAGATCGTCGAGGAAAAATGGCTGCGCGCCAGCGCCGTGATCGGCTTCTGGCCGGCGAACAGCGTCGGCGATGATGTGGAGGTGATCGTGGCTGATCACCGGGAATCGGGAATCGGGAATCGGGAATCGTCGGAGCCCGCATCGCCAACCCCCAACTCCTCATCACGGCTGCTCCACTTCCTGCGCCAGCAAGTCGACAAACCTGTCGAACGCCCGGACTTCTGCCTGGCCGATTTCATCGCGCCGAAGGACTCGGAAAAACAGGACTGGATCGGCGGATTCGCGGTCACCGCCGGGCACGGCATCGACGCCCACATCGCGCGCTTCGAAGCCGACCACGACGACTACAACGCGATCCTCCTCAAAGCCCTGGCCGACCGCCTCGCCGAAGGCTTCGCCGAACACCTGCACCAGCGCGTGCGGCGCGAATTCTGGGGGTATGCAGCGGACGAAACGCTGGACAACGAAGCCCTGATCGACGAGAAATATCTCGGCATCCGCCCCGCGCCCGGCTACCCGGCCTGCCCGGACCACACGGAAAAGGACACCCTGTTCTCCCTGCTGGATGTCACCGCCCGCACCGGCATCGAACTCACCGAAGGCTACGCCATGGTGCCCACCGCCGCCGTCTCCGGCTGGTACTTCTCGCACCCGCGCAGCCAGTATTTCGTCCTGGGCCGCGTCGGCCGCGACCAGGTCGTCGATTACGCCCAACGCAAAGGCTGGACCCAAGCACAAGCCGAACGCTGGCTGGCCCCCAACCTCGACTACGACCCCGACTGAACCACAAGGCCGCAAGAATTCCGCGCCTCCCGAAGCACAACAACCCGCCACCCCCAGGCCGCGGCCGCGGCTCTGGCTTGTGCTCTTCAGGCTCTTGCTCTCCGCTCCCACCGCCCGTCATCGCGCCGAGCAACGCAGCCGGCTTCGGGGAAAAGGCGCGAATGTTCGAGCGCATGGATGCGCGAGTCCGCGCCGGCCCGAAGACGGCGAGTAGCGCAGGGAACCGTTGCCGCACAGCGGCAACGGCGCGATGCCCGGGTCGCCTTTCTTTTGGTCACTTTTCTTTGGCGAAACAAAGAAAAGCGACTCGGCCGCCGCCGAGGCGGACGAAACCCGGCGACAACCCCATGTCAGGCGAGTGAAGCCGAAAGCCCCCAACCGAAAAAGAACGCCCCATCACCCAGACTGCACCGGAATCCGAATACCAAAATAAACCCCCTGCCCCGGCGCACTATCACACTCAATAGTGCCCCCCAAAACCTGACTGACCAGATTGAAAACGATATGCATCCCCAGCCCGGACCCACCCTGGCCGCGCTTGGTGGTGAAGAACGGCTCAAAGATGCGCGTGCGCGCCTCCTCGCTCATGCCGCGTCCGTTGTCGCTGTAGACGATCTGCACGCTGTCGCCGTGGCGGGCGGCCTCGATCCGCATCTCGCCGACATCGCCGGGGGCAAAAGCGTGGGTCAGCGAGTTCATCAGCAGATTGGTGATGATCTGGTAGATCGCGCCCGGCTGGGCGACGAAACCCAGGTCGGCCGGGCAGTCGACCACGACCCGATGGCTGCTGCGCTTGAGCACCGGGCGCAGCGAGGTGAGGATGTCGTCGAGGTACTGCGCCAGCAGCAGGTGGCGCGGCGCTTCGCTGCCCTGGTCGACGGCGACCTGCTTGAAGCTGCGCACCAGTTTGTCGGCGCGGCGCAGGTTGCGCAGGATCAGCTCGGCGCTCTCGCGGGCAAGGCCGACGTAACGGTCCAGGTCCGAGCGTTTCAGTGCGTCGCGCCCGATCAGGTCGAGCAACTGCCGGGTTTCGCCGTCCAGATGCGAGGCGGCGGTGACGCTGATGCCGAGCGGGGTGTTGATCTCGTGCGCGACGCCGGCCACCAGCCCGCCCAGCGCCGCCATCTTCTCCGCGTCCACCAGTTGTCGTTGCGCCAGGCGCAATTCCTTCACCGTGCCGTGCAGGGCTTCGTTGGCGCGGGTGAGTTCCGAGGTGCGTTCCTCGACGCGCATTTCCAGCGCCAGATTCAGCGCCTCCAGTTGCGCTTCGTGGTGTTTGAGCTGGGTGACGTCGCCGACGGTGCCGGCGACGCGCAGCGCGCGGCCGTCCGCGCCGCGCTCGACCACGCGCCCGCGCGAGCGCAGCCAGCGCCACTGACCTTCGACATCGCGGGTGCGATAGGTGACTTCGAACACGTCGCTTTCGCCCCTGAGGTGGGCGCGCAGTGCGGCGTCGGGCAGGTGGGCGTCGTCGGGATGGACATAGGCGACCAGGGACGAGGCCGGGCCGACTTCCGGTTCCTGCGGCGCGGCGAGGAAGGGCAGCGGGTTGACGCGGCGCATCAGGCCGGAGCGCAGATCGAGATCCCAGAGCTCGTCGCCGGTGCCCCACAGCGCCAGCTTCAGCCGCTCTCCGCTGTCGCGCAGCGCCTGCGCGGCGCGCTCGCGTTCGGCCAGGCGGCTGCGCAGCAGCCAGGCCAGCAGGGCGAACAGGGCCAGCGCCAGCAGGCCGTACAGCAGGCGGGCCAGCGGATGCGCCAGCGGCGAGGGATCGACGCGCAGCATGATGGTCGACTCCGGGCCGGCCAGATCGGGGCCGGTGGCCTGCATGCTGAAGCGGTACTCGCCCGGCGGCAGGTTGGTGTAGGCGGCGTAGCGCCGGCGCGGCTCGCTGTAAACCCAGTCGGCATCGACGCCTTCCAGCCGATGCCGGTAGCGCAGCCCCTGCGGCGCGTTGAAGGCCAGGGCGGAGAACTCCAGCACCAAGTCGCGCGCCGGATGGCGCAGGCGCAGCGCACCTTCGTGCTGGATGCGCGCCGCCAGCGCCATCTGGTCATCGCCGAGATCGGTGGCGCTCTGGCTGCGGGCGCGGGTCAGCACCACCTGGCCGGGCGGACGGCGCGCCGCCAGCCGTTCGGGATCGAACACGGTCACCCCGCGCAGTCCGCCGAAGGCGATCCGGCCATCGGCCAGCCGCGCCTGGCTGCCGACGAAATAGCCCGAACCCTGCACGCCCTCGCGCCCGCCGTAGTTCTCCACCAGCCAGCGCGCCGGATCGAGCCGGCTGATGCCGGTGGTGGTGCTGATCCAGATGCGTCCGCGGGCGTCCTCGTACAGGCCGCCGATGGCATCCGAACCCAGCCCGTCGGCGCGCGACAGGCTGCGAAAGCGCAACGGCTCGCCGGGCGCGGCGTCGAGCAGATTGAGGCCGCCGCCCTGGGTACCGATCCACAGGCGACCGCGACTGTCCTCGCGCAGCACGGTCAGCGCGTCGCTGCTCAGTGAACCGGGCACGCCCGGACGGGCGATGATGCGGGTGAAGCGAGCGCTTTCGCGATCAAGCAGGTTCAGCCCGCCGGGGCGCAGGGCAACCCAGAAGCGGCCGCGACTGTCCTCGAAGGCGTTGCTGACCGTCTCCCCGCCGAGCGAAGTCGGATCCTCGGGGTCATGACGAAAATGCTGGAAGTCAGCGCAGCCGCGACAGAGCCGGTCGAGACCGGCGTCGAGGGTGCCGATCCACAGGCTGCCATCGGCATCCGGATGCAGGTGCAGCAGGTGATCGCTGGCCAGGCTGTCGGGGCGGTCGGGATCGTGGCGGAAATGCGTGAAGCCCTCGCCGTCGGCATCGAGGAGGTTGAGACCGCCGCCCTGCGTCGCCACCCACAGCCGGCCCTCGCCATCGCGGATGATGCTCTGCACGTAGTTGTGCGACAGGCTGCGCGGCTGCCCCGGATCGTGGCGGTAATGGCGCAGCACGCCACGCTCGAAGTCGAACAGCGCCAGTCCGTGATTGGGCGCAAGGCCCATCCACAGCCGGCCGTCCGGCTCGGCCAAGAGCGCGGTCACCACGTCGGAAGGCATCGCGCCGGGCACGGCGGGATCGGCGAACAGGCTGGTGAACACCTCGGTGGCCGGGTCCAGCGCCGCCAGGCCCTCGGTCCAGGTGCCGATCCAGATCATGCCGTCGCGATCCTCGAACAGCGTCTGGATGCGGTCGGTCGGCAGGCCGCCGGCACCGGACGGACGATGACGCCAATGGCGCAAGCCACGACGGTCGGCGTCGAACCGCCAGACGCCGCCATGGGTGGCTATCCACAGCCGATCCTTGCTGTCGATCAGCAGCGAGCGGACGGAATCATCCATCCGCGTGGCGGCCATGCCGTGATGATGCGCCAGCAACCCGCCATCGGCGGCGTGATGGTAAAGGCCGCGCTCGGTGCTGGCCGTCCACAGGCTGCCGTCGCCGTCCTCGATCACGTCCTGGGCGTCGATGGGCCGGCCTTCCTCGTCGCGCAGGCTGTCGCCGCAGTCCTGCGGACCGGCGCAACGCCAGACGCCATGACGCGCCGCCACCAGCAGTTCGCCGCCGCGCCCCAGGCGCAGCGAGCGGATCGGCCCGGTCGGCGTCTGCACGCCCAGCGCCTCGGTCTGCCAGCGCCCGCCGTGGCGACGGTGCAGCGAGCCATTGCCGCTGGCCGCCCACAGGCCACGTTGCGGATCCCAGCGCAGCGCACTGACCGGCTCCTGCGCCTGATCGTCGCGACGCGAGGGCAAGGTCTCGCGGACAAAGGCACCGCTGCGCGCGTCGCGCCGGGTCAGGCCACCGGCTTGGGTGCCGATCCACAGATCGCCATCGGCATCGACCGCCAACGCGATGATGTGGTTGTCGCCCAAGCCGTCGAGCACGCCCGGGCGATGGCGGAACACCTCGAATTCATGTCCGTCGAAACGGCTCAACCCATCCTGCGAGCCGATCCACAGAAAACCGTCGTTGTCCTGCGCCAGCGCGCGGGCGGTGGAATGCGGCAGACCGTCATCGACGCCCAAGGTGAAAAAACGCACCGGCTCCACGCCCGGCCCGTTGGCCAGAAGCGGCCCGGACAGCAACGCAAGCAAACAGGCCGACAGAACCGATGTCCAACCCCGCCAGCGATTTCCACTTGCCCAACGACCGCGCCGCATCGCCGCCCCCTTCCGGCATCAGAGCCAAGACTACTCCGGTTCAGCGCGGATTGGAGTGTTCCTGCAATGACTACCCGCTTTCGATTGGTCCTGACCGACGCTGGTGCATTCTCTCATCATGCCAATGCCTTCGGCAGGCCGCACCGCTGCGCCATCCGGCCTGCCCTCGGGTATGGTGGCGTCCCCTTCGACAGCGCGCCCGACGATGAAGCATCCCTACCACGATTTCACGCTGCAACCGGACGATCTGGAGCGTCTGGCCAATCTGTGCGGGCCGCTGGATGCGCATCTGCGCAGCATCGAGCAGCGGCTGGGCGTGGAGATCGCCAATCGCGGCCATGTGTTCCGGGTCGGTGGCGATGACGCCGCCGCCATCCGTCGCGCGGTCGAGCTGCTGCACTCGCTGTACGCGGAGACGGCGCACGGGCGGCTGGACGCTGCGACGCTGGAGGCGGCGCTGAGCGAAGCGAACCTGGAGCCGGAATCCAACGTCGCCGAGGTCACCATCCGCACCAAGCGCGGCGTGCTGCGCGGGCGGGGTGCCAACCAGAAGAACTACCTGCACGGCATCGTCCGCAACACGCTCAATTTCGGCATCGGCCCGGCCGGCACCGGCAAGACCTATCTGGCCGTGGCCAGTGCGGTGGAGGCGCTGGAACAGGCGCGCGTGCAGCGCATCCTGCTGGTGCGCCCGGCGGTGGAGGCCGGCGAGAAGCTCGGCTTCCTGCCCGGCGACCTCAGCCAGAAGGTCGATCCCTATCTGCGTCCGCTGTACGACGCGCTGTACGAGATGCTCGGCACGGAAAAGGTCGCCCGCCTGCTGGAGCGCAACGTGATCGAGGTGGCACCGCTGGCCTACATGCGCGGGCGCACGCTCAACGATGCCTTCGTCATCCTCGACGAGGCGCAGAACACCACCATCGAGCAGATGAAGATGTTCCTGACCCGCATCGGCCACGGCTCCTCGGCCGTGGTCACCGGTGATCTGACCCAGATCGACCTGCCGAAGTCGCAGACTTCCGGGCTGCGCGACGCCATCGAGGTGCTGCGCGAGGTGGACGGCGTCGGCTTCACCTTTTTCGAGGCCCGCGACGTGGTGCGGCATCCGCTGGTGGCGCGCATCGTGCGTGCCTACGAGGCGCGCGACGCGGCGACGCGGCGGCCGGGCGAGGAGACGGCCGGATGAGCGAGCCGGTCGTCTTCGTGCACAACCGCGCCGGGCGCGCCGGCGTGCCGTTGCGGGCCAGCTTCCAGCGCTGGATCGGCGCGATCACGGCGCTGCGCGAACGTCGGCGCGGGGCGGAGGTGAACATCCTGATCGTCGACGAGGACGAGGGGCGCGACTTCAACGCCCGCTATCGCGGCCGCGACTACGCCACCAACGTGTTGAGCTTCCCCGCCGACCTGCCCGTCGGGTTGCCCGAGGCGGCGCTGCCACCGCTGCTCGGCGATCTGGTCATCTGCGCGCCGGTGGTGCGGCGCGAGGCCGCCGAACAGGGCAAGTCAGCGCGCGCGCATTTCGCCCACATGAGCGTTCACGGCGTGCTGCACCTGCTCGGCCACGATCACGAGGACGACGCCGAGGCGGAGGCGATGGAGGCGCTGGAGCGGCGCATCCTGGCTGATCTGGGCTTCGCCGATCCCTACGCCTGAGCGGCGTGCGCGGGCTGGCGCATCGGCGTAAAGTCGGCGGTGGCCACGGCGACGCGGCGAATCCCGCGCCGTGCCTGCGGCCGCATCCCCGCCCAAGGAGAACGCGATGGCTCGCTATGTCGATGGTTTCGTGGTTCCGGTTCCCGAGGCCAAGCTGGCCGCATACAAGAAGATGGCGCGCACCGCCGCCAAGGTGTGGAAGGAGCACGGCGCGCTGGAGTACGTGGAATGCGTCGCCGATGACGTCAAGCCCGGCAAGCGCACCTCGTTTCCGCAAAGCGTGAAATTGAAGGAAGGCGAAGTGGTGGTGTTTGCCTGGATCACCTACCCCTCGCGCAAGGCGCGCGACCGCATCAATGCCAAGGTGATGACCGACCCGCGCCTGAAGTGCGACCCGAAGGACATGCCGTTCGACGGCAAGCGCATGTTCTGGGGCGGTTTCAAGACCCTCGTCGAAGCCTGACCCGGGCCACGCTTTCCCGGCCCGGCGGCCGATCCCGCACGCCGCGATCCGCGCGCGGGCGCGGCGCGGGTTTGCACGCGCGCCACCGGCATCCGCTAAACTCGACCGCCTCGCCGTCGCCGGCGCCGTTTCCACCTCCATGTCAGACGACCCAGACAGTAGCCACTCCACCGCATCGTCCACCCCGCGATCTTGGCTCGGCCGCCTTACCCAGGCGTTTTCCAGCGAGCTGCGCAATCGCGACCAACTGATTGAAACCTTGCAGTCGGCCCAGGCCAACGGTCTGATCGACGCCGACACCCTGGCGATGATCGAAGGCGCCATCGCCGTCTCCGAAAAGCACGTCGCCGATGTCATGGTGCCGCACGCCCAGGTGGTGTCGCTGGCCATCGACGCCGACCCCGCCGACACCCTGGCGATGATGGTCGAAAGCGGCCACTCGCGCTTCCCCGTCCACGGCGAGGACCGCGACGACATCCTCGGCGTGCTGCTGGCCAAGGATCTGCTGCGCGACTGGGACAGCCACTCCCCGCTCGACATCCGCAAGCTGCTGCGCCCGGCCGTGCTGGTGCCGGCGTCGAAGCGGCTGAACGTGCTGCTGAAGGAATTCCGCGACTCGCGCAACCACATGGCGATCGTGGTCGACGAATACGGTGGGGTCGCCGGCCTGGTCACCATCGAGGACGTGCTGGAGCAGATCGTCGGCAAGATAGACGACGAATACGACGACGCGCCGGACGCCAGCGCGCACGTCAGCGAACTGGCCGACGGCCGTTATCTGGTCGATGCACTGACCCCGATCGACGTGTTCAACGAGCACTTTTCCGCCCGCCTGCCCGATGACGAGTACGACACCCTCGGCGGGCTGGTCGGCGCGCGCATCGGCCGCCTGCCGGAAGTCGGCGACGAGATCGTCCTCGACGAGCGCTTCCACCTCAGCGTCGCCCAGGCCGATGGCCGCCGCGTCCACGGCTTCCACCTGCGCGTGCTGGCCGATGCCTGAGGCGTTTCGGGGCCGGATCGCCCTCGTCGTCCTGCTGCTGTGCTGGGCCGCCACCGCCACGGCGACACCGCGCATCGCCCTGTTGACCATCGATCCGGGCGAGGAATACTGGGCGCGCTTCGGCCACAACGCCCTGCTGGTCGATGATGGCCGGCAGGCGCTGGTCTACAACTACGGTTATTTCGATTTCGAGCAGCCCAACTTCCTCGGCCGCTTCCTGCGCGGCGAGATGCTTTATCGCCTGGCGGTGATGCCGCTGGCCGCCGATTTGTCGCAGTACGCGGCGGAAGGTCGCGGCGTGCGTGCGCAGTGGCTGGACCTCGACGCCGCTGCCGCGACGCGGCTGGCCGCCGCGCTGGCCGACAACGCGCGGCCGGAAAACGCCGATTACCGCTACGACTATTTCCTCTCCAACTGCTCCACTCGCGTGCGCGACCGTCTCGACGAGGCACTGGGCGGCGAACTGCGCCGGCAGAGCGATGCGCGTTCGCGCGGACTGACCTGGCGCAGCGAAGCGCTGCGGCTGTCCTCGCCGTTGCCGTGGATGGCGCTGGGCATGCACTTCGGCCTCGGACCCGCCGCCGACCGGCCGCTCAATCGCTGGAACGAAGCCTTCGTCCCGCAGCGTCTGGCCGACCTGATGGGCGAAATCCGCCATCCGGATGGCCGTCCGGTGATCGCCACCGAAGCCGAGTTGCTGGCAACGCGGCGACCGCCGGCCCCGCAGGAAACGCCACGCTGGCGGCTCGGGTTCCTCGTCTGCGGCGTGTTGCTGGGCGGCGCGCTGGCGGCTCTGCTGCGCCGCGCCGGCCGCTCTCCCCGTCGTGCCGGAGCCGGCCTTCTGGCACTGTTCTGGACGCTCTGCGGCGCGGCCGGGCTGGGCCTTCTGGCGTTGTGGCTGCTGAGCGGACATTGGGCCGCCTGGCGCAACGCCAATCTGCTGCTGGCCAATCCTCTGTGCCTTGCGCTTCTCACCGCCCTGCCGGCGCTTTGGCAAGGTCGCCCGCCACCGCGCTGGAGTGCGCACCTGGCCACCTTCGTCGCCGCCATCGGCGTGCTGGCGCTGTTCGTCAACTGGGTGGTCACCGACCAGCGCATGCTGGACTGGATTTTCCTGATCCTGCCGAGCCATCTGGTCGTCGCGCACGCCCTGCGCCAGGCTGGCACCACGCGACAGGATTGAGCCCCTACGCCGACCGGCGCGGCGGGCCGTGCAGGCGATCCAGCACGCCGCGCAGTTCATCCGGCAACGGCGCGCTCAGCTCGTAGGGCTGGTCGCCATCCTTGAGGGCGAAGGACAGCGCGGCGGCATGCAGGAACAGTCGCGACAGGCCGGCCTGCTTCAGTCCGGCATTGGCGGCGCGCTCGCCGTATTTCTCGTCGCCGGCAACCGGATGGCCGATGTGGGCACTGTGGACGCGGATTTGATGGGTGCGGCCGGTGTCGATCCTGATCTCGGCAAAACTGTGCGCGCCGGCGCGCTCCAGCACGCGGAAGTGGCTTCGCGAGGGTTTGCCGGCGTCGGAAACGCGGACCATGCGCTCACCGCCCTGCAACACGAATTTTTCCAGCGGCGCATTCACCGTCATGGTCGGCTGCGGCAGGATGCCGACCAGCAGGGCCAGGTAGCGCTTTTCCAGCCGACCGGCGCGGATCAGCGCCTGCAATTCGGTCAGCGCCGAGCGCTTGCGGGTCAGCACCAGCAGGCCGGAGGTGTCCCGATCAAGCCGATGCGCCAGTTCCAGCGTGTCGCGCGGACGCAACGCGCGCATCAGTTCGATGGCGCCGAAACCGATCCCGCTGCCGCCGTGGCTGGCGATGCCGCTGGGCTTGTCCAGCACCAAAAGGGCGCGATCCTCGAACACGATGCTGGCTTCCATCCGGCGCAGCAGTTCGGGATGCGGCGTGCCGGGATCGGGGCCGGGATCGAGCCGCACCGGCGGCAGGCGCACGGCATCACCCGGCTCCAGTCGCGAGTCGGGCTTGGCGCGCCTGCCGTTCACCCGCACCTGGCCGGTGCGCAGCAGGCGATACACCAGGGAGCGCGGCGCGCCGCGAAACTGGGCGAGGAGGAAATTGTCCAGCCGCTGGCCGGCGCGTTCGGCGTCCACGGTGACGATGCGGACGCCGCCGCCGGCCGGGCCGGTCGAATGATGCGTGTTTGCCGTCATGCTTTTCCGCTTGCTACACTTCGGGCGCGAATTAGCGTCCCAATTTTGTTGTTTGCTCAAAAGCTTAGGGAAACCGACCCGGAGCCCGGCGCGGTCATCGCCGGCACTGCCGAAAGCAGTCGCCCGATGACGAGTTGACACGCAGCCTGGCCCGTCCATGCAAGCCTTCCGGCTTGCGCAGCGGATCGGACTTTCCAGCCCCTGGGCCGACGACGGGAACCGCATCCCCCGTGCAGCCAGCGCTCCCGCCATGTCCGTCATGGTAACCGCTGCGGCATGGGTTGTGCGGTCAGATGTCTTCGCACGGAAACAACGGATGTCCGTGTTTCCGGCATGGAGGCCGTGACGGCGCCTGGCGCCTTCCGGTTCGGCAATGGTTCTAGCGCTCCCGTGGCGGCAACGTCGTCGGTATTGCAGCGCCGAAAGTTTCGCATGGTCCCTCGTTGGCGCGCAGCGCCGCGATGGCCGTCCCGAAGTCTGGGCGCGGATCCCCCGGCGTTCCTCGCGGTCGAGCGCGTGAGGAATGAAATCACAATGAAAAGGATGCTCATCAACGCGACCCAGCAGGAAGAACTGCGGGTTGCAGTGGTCGATGGACAGACGCTGTACGACATCGACATCGAACAGCCGTCGAAGGAACAGAAGAAAGGCAACATCTACAAGGGCCGCATCACCCGCCTGGAGCCCTCGCTGGAGGCGGCCTTCGTCGAATACGGCGGCGAACGCCACGGTTTCCTGCCGCTGAAGGAAATCTCCCGCGATTATTTCCTCGACGGTGCGGACCCGAACAAGTCCTCGCTGAAGGAACTGCTGCGCGAGGGCCAGGAAGTCGTCGTCCAGGTGGAGAAAGAGGAGCGCGGCAACAAGGGCGCGGCGCTGACCACCTACATCTCGCTGGCCGGTCGCTACATGGTGCTGATGCCCAACAGCCCGCGCGCCGGCGGCGTGTCGCGGCGCATCGAAGGCGATGACCGCGCCGCGCTGAAGGAGGCGATGGACAAGCTGACCATCCCCGACGACATGGGCGTGATCATCCGCACCGCCGGCATGGGCCGCGACGCGGAAGAACTGCAATGGGATCTCGACTACCTGTTGCAGATCTGGCGCGCCATCACCCAGGCCGCGCTGTCGCGCCCGTCGCCGTTCCTGATCTACCAGGAATCGCGGCTGATCATCCGCGCCCTGCGCGACTACCTGCGCAACGACATCGGCGAAATCCTGATCGACCGCGAGGAGGTGTTCGAGGATGCCCGCGCCTTCGTCGAGCAGGTGATGCCGCAGAACCTGCGCAAGCTCAAGCGCTACACCGACGACACGCCGCTGTTCAGCCGATTCCAGATCGAGTCGCAGATCGAGAACGCCTACGAGCGCCAGGTGCGCCTGCCGTCCGGCGGCTCCATCGTCGTCGACCAGACCGAGGCGCTGACCGCCATCGACGTCAACTCGGCGCGCGCCACCAAGGGCGGCGACATCGAGGAGACGGCCTTCAACACCAACCTGGAAGCGGCCGAGGAAGTCGCCCGCCAGTTGCGCCTGCGCGACCTCGGCGGCCTGGTGGTGATCGACTTCATCGACATGTCGTCGAGCAAGCATCAGCGCGAAGTCGAAAATCGCCTGCAGAACGCGCTCAAGTACGATCGCGCGCGGGTCCAGGTGGGCCGCATTTCGCGCTTCGGCCTGCTGGAAATGAGCCGCCAGCGGCTGCGTCCATCGCTGGGCGAGTCGAGCCAGATCGTCTGCCCGCGCTGCGAGGGCCACGGCCGCATGCGCAGCGTCGAATCGCTGTCGCTGTCTATCCTGCGTCTGGTCGAAGAACAGGTGATGAAGGACAACACCGGCCAGGTGCTGGTGCAGGCACCGGGCGAGATCGCCAACTTCCTGCTCAACGAGAAGCGCACCGCGCTGCGCGAGATCGAGGCCCGCCACGACGTGCCGCTGGTGATCGTCGCCGATCCGCAACTGGAAACCCCGCACTTCAACGTGCAGCGCGTCCGCGAGAACGAACTGGGCGAGGAAACCAGCCGGCCCAGCTACCACCGCACCAGCCCGCGCCGGCAGGAAGTGCACGCGCTCAGCCGCGCCAACCTGAACATCCCGCCGCCGCCGGCGGTGACCAATGTGCGCCCGGCCACGCCTGCGCCGGTGCGCGATGCGACGGCGGAAAGCCCCGCGCCAGCGGCCCGTGCGGCGACGGAAAGCCCGCGTCCGGGTCTGTGGTCGCGATTGCTTGGCTGGTTCGGCATCGGTGCCGCGCAGACGGCGGAACCCGTCGCGCCCGTATCGCGCAATGCTGCCGGCAAGGACGGCCGCGGCCGGCGCAACGAACGCAATGATCGCAACGGTCGGCGCAACGAGCGCGGCGAGCGCAATCGCCAGGCTCCGGCGCAGAGCCAGCAGGGCAAGCAGGCCGAGACGGCCAAGCAGGCCGGCGAGGCGACGCGACCGGCACAGGGCGAGAAGCGCAACCGGCAGGACAGGCAATCGCGCAATGAAGGCCAGCGCGGCAAGGACAATCGCCGCGAGGAGCGCCAGAACGACGACGCCGGCAAGTCCGCCACCGCTGATCGCGCCGCGCAGCCGCAGCAGCCCAAGGGCCAGCGCGACCAGGCCGCCGAAAAGGCCGACAAGGCAACGCGCGAAGCGCGTCCGCCGAAGCCGGTCGACGAGGCGGTCAAGGATGTTGCGAAGGATGTCGCCAAGGACGCCGCCGGCGCGGTCGGTCCGCTGCCGGCGACCGCCGTCGCCGGTGCCGCCGCAGCGACCGGCGACAACGACATCGAGGTGGTGATCGATCCGATCGGCGACGACGCGGGAACCGAGGCCGGCAACGACAGCGGCGAAGCCGGCGCGGATGGCGGCAACCGCCGCCGTCGCGGTCGCCGTGGCGGTCGCCGTCGTCGCCGTCAGAACGAAGTCGCCGACCTGGTCGCGTCGGATGCCGGCCCGGGCGACCAGAGCCAACTCGATTTCGCTGACCAGAACGAGGCCCAGGCCGCCGAGGCGAACGTGGCGTCGACCCCGGTTGCAGACGCCGCAACGGCCGAGGCGCCGGCCGCCGTCGCCGCGCCGAGCGGCGAAGCGACCGCGCCGTCAGCCGAGAACGCCGACGCCGGCAAACCGCGTGCATCGCGCCCGCGCAATGCCGCCGCCTTCGTCCCGGTACCCGCGCCCGCGCCGTTTCCGGACCTGCCCGGCGAATCGGACGTCGTGAGCGAAGAAACCAGCACCGCCGCGACCGCCGTTGCGACGGAAGTGCAAACCGTCGCGGAGGCCGCCATCGGCCAGCCGACCGGCAACCTGTTCGACGCCCTGCCCGCCGTTGACCCAGCCCCGGGGGCCGAGAGCGCGGCGACGGACCCCGCCGAACCCGCGCCGGGATCGGAAACGGCCCATGACATGGCCAGCGCCGCAGAGCACGCGGTGGAAGCCTTCGCCGCCACGCTCGACACGCCGCCGGCGGTCAACGCCGACGACTCCGCCGGCGAGGGAACGGTCGAGGAGAAAACGGTCGAGGACGAGGTCGAACTGGTCGCCGACCCCAAGGCCGACGCAGCGCAAGCCGACGCTGCCGCAGTGCTGGTCGAAGATGCCCTCGACGAACCCACCCCCGAAGTGGCCGAGGCGGTGGACCAGAGCGACGCCCTGATCGCCGCCGTGGACGCCCTGCTCACCCAGGCGACGACAGACGGCCAGCGCCCCGAAGCCGCGCCGCCCAACGCTTCCGCTTCCTGACTCGGCCCAAACCCCTCTCCTCGCCGGGAGAGGGGTTGCACAATCAAGGAAACCGATCTTCGCAGCCAGGCTCAGCGCGCAAAGCGCCAAGCCGGAATCTGCCCCGGGTTCGGCCGACAGGTCAGCGCGAATGCTTGAGGTCGATCTTGAGGCCGATCAGGCCGACCCGCCCTACCCCACGCCGCGGGTCGGATCGCTGAGGCCGTATTGCGAGGCCAGCCGGGCCAGCGACACGACATCGTCGATGCCGAGTTTTTCCAGCAGCCGGTACTTGTGCGTGGACACGGTTTTCGGGCTCAGGATCAGGCGCTCGGCGATCTCGGTCATGCGCAGGCCCTGCACCAGCAGCATGGCGATCTCCAACTCGCGCGGCGACAGCGCATCGAACGGCGAGGCGTCGCCGCCCAACCCGCCCAGGGCCAGACTGCGCGCCAGTTCCGCGCCGATGTAGCGCTTGCCGCGCGAGGCATCGCGGATCGCCCGCAACAGTTCCTCGGCCGGGCCGCCCTTGGTGACGTAGCCACTGGCACCGGCCTCCAGCGCGCGGCGCGGCAGCGGGCCTTCCTCCTGCATGCTCACCACCACCACGCGCGGGGCCGGGCGCAGGTTGAGCAGGCGTTCGATCAGGCCCAAACCGCTGACGCCCGGCAGGTGCAGGTCGCAGAGCACCACATCCGGCTTGGCGCGCCGTGCCAGATCCAGCGCCTCCTCGCCGGAACCCGCCTCGCCCACGCAATCCATGTCGGTCTGCTGCGAGAGCAGCATCACGATGCCGGTCCGCACCAGCGCATGGTCATCGACTACCGCTACCCGGATCATGCTCTCCCCCTTGAGAACCCACGCCCGCAGACGCCGCCCCGAGACTATGCCCGCCGGCCTGCCGGGCCGCAACGGGCGCGCGCCTTCAAGGCGTGCCGATGTGGGCGTCGAGGAAGGCGATCAGCTTGCGGTAGTAGCTGTCCTGGTTGTCCGGCCGATAGAAGCCGTGGCCTTCGTTGTCGTAATACAGCGCCTCGACCGGCGCGCCGGCGCGGGCCAGGGCGCGCTCCATCATGCGCGTGTGCTCGACCGGCGCGCGACGGTCCTCGCCGCCGGCCGCCAGCAGCACCGGAACCTTGATCCGCTCGGCCAGCGTGGTCGGCGAGACCGCCGCCAGGTCGGCCGGCATGCCGATCCACTCGGACAGATAGGTTTCGCCGGACCTGGACTCCTGCACGTCGCCGCGACGGTGCATGCTGGGCAAGTGGTAGACGCCGACATAGCCGGAGGCGCAGCGATACAGGTCGGGCTCGCGGGCGACGCCCATCAGCGCCGAGTACGCGCCATAGCTGGCACCGTGGATGCAGATGCGCGCCGGATCGGCCAGGCCCTCGGCGATGGCCCAGCGGGTGGCGTCGGTGACATCGTCCTGCATCGCCATGCCCCACTGCTGCATGCCGGCCTCGGCGAAGCGGCGACCGTAGTTGGGCGAGCCGCGGAAGTTGACCTGCAACACCGAATAGCCGGCGGCGGCCAGCATCTGCACTTCCGGATCGAAGCCCCAGCGGTCGAACACCTGGTACGGACCGCCATGCGGCATCACCACCATCGGTGCCGGGCCGTCGCCCTTGCGGGCCAGCGGCGCGGTGAAATAACCGTGCAGCTCGAGTCCGTCGCGGGCCTTCAGACGGATCGCCTTCATCGGCGCCATCGCCTCCGGATCCAGCCATTTGCGGCTGGAGATCAGCAGCGCCGCCTCCTTCGTCTTGGCGTCGAACAGGTAGTGGTCGCCGGGGTTGCGGTCGCCCCACACATGCACGATCAGCTTGCCGCCATCGCGGGTGGCGGAAACGATGTTCACCGCCAGCTCGCCGAACGCGCCCTCCAGACTGCGCTGCAGGCGCGCATCGGCCGATGACTCGTCGAAGAACCGCGTCACCTGGCGATCCTTCATGAAGGTGGCACCGACCGGGATGCGCGTTCCCGGCCGATGGACGACGGCGAGCGGGTCGACCGTGTCGTCGCGCAACGCCACGCTGCGCTCGAAGGTGTCCAGATCGAGCGCCATCACCGCGTCGGGGCCGTCGGCCTGGGTGCTGTGCAGGTAGGCGACGCGGTTGTCGGCGGAGAAACCCAGCGGCGTCTCGACGTGGCCGCTCTGGTTGGAAACGTTGATCTCCTTCCATTCCGCCTTGTCGTCGGCGCGGTAGTACAGGCGGCTGACACGGTCCGCGTTGTAGCCCTCCACCAGCCGCACCACGCCGGCGTTGTCGCTGTAGAAGGTGGCGTTGCGCACCGGCGCGATGCCCAGCGTGTTGCGCCGACCGGTGAGCGCGTTCATCCGCTCGACCCGGCTGAACGGATCGCTCTGGAACGGCAGCGTCTGGATCAGCACGAACTTCTCGTCGTGCAGCAACGGGTCGACCAGCACGGCGTAGACGTTGTCGCCCTTCTTCGACGAAATGCGCGAGCCGACCGGCGCGCCGGTGACCCGATAGCCGACCAGCATCTCGCCGCGCGTGCCATCGGCATTGATGGCGCTGATCTCGCCGGTGGTGTAGGGCTCCTCGCGCATGCCGAAGCGCTCCTGGATGCCGAACATCACCCGCTCGTCATTGACCCACCAGAAACTGCCGACATGGGCATGGCGGCCAAGGGTGATGCTGGCCGTCACCTTCAGATCGCTGGCGCGCAGCACCACCAGCGCGGTGCGATCCTCGCGCGGCACGGTGGCGGCGTAGTAGTCGCCGCCGGGGGAGATTTTCAGCGCGTTGAAATCGTCCAGCTTGAAAAACGGCATCGGATCGACCGGTTCGGCGCGGCCGGCGGCGGCCAGCAACAGGCAGGCCAGCGCCCAGGTCCACGGGCCGGCCAGTCGGATCGCCATCGCTATTCTTCAGAAAGGGGTCGGTCCGGGCCATTGTAAGCAGGTCGATCCGCGCGCAGCCATCGCGCCGCCGTGGCGGCGCAGCGAAGCGGCACCACGGGCGAATCAACCGGCGTGGCCGAAAACCCTCAGTTCGCCTCGAATCCGTCGCGGAACAGCGGCGGATCGCCGCCGAGCAGCCGCTGCAGGGCGTCGGCGCAGTGCAGGCGCGGGTAATCGCGCTGCGGAGTCGGCCGCGACAGGCGTACCGGCGAGGCCTTCAGCGCCGCTTCGATCGCATCCGGGCTGGCGCCGGGAACCGCTTCCTTCAGCAAGGCGATGCAGCCGGCGGTCATCGGTGCCGCCATCGAGGTGCCCGAATAGGTGGAGGTGCCGGTGGCCGAGCCGCGTCCGGCGGCGGTTACCGGCGCGCCGGGAGCGAGCAGATCCGTGGTGGTGCTGAGGTTGGAGAAGCAGGTGACCTGGTCGGCCGCCGTGGTCGGCGCGGTACACACCGAGCCGAAACTCTGGCTGCCGACGTTGGCATCGTAGACCGCGCCGACCGACACCGCCGAGGCCACGCAGGCCGGTGCCTGCATGTCCACCGACGAGCCGTTGTTGCCGCTGGACACGGTGGCCAGCATGCCGCCGGCGCGCAACTGGTTGATCACCTGGGCGAAGGCGATGGTGAAGGACGCCGCGTTGTCGCAATCGCCGGCGTAACGGGCATTGGTGCCCAGGCTGGCATTGACCACCACGGCATCGGGATGATTGATCCGCAGCCACTCATAGGCGGCGATGATGTCCGACGAACAGCAGAAGCTGTTGCTCTGATCGAGTACACGCACGGCGACGATGCTGGCCCCGGGGGCGACGCCGCGTGGCACGCTGGCCACACTGTTGCCGGCGGCGATGCCGGTGACATTGGTGCCGTGGCCGTGGCCATCGGCAGCCGCGCCGGCCCCGAACTGCGTGGTCTGGCCATTCGGACAGCAGCCGCTGCCCCCGCTGCAAAAGCAGGCCTGGTCGATGATGCGACCGGTGAAGCTCTGGTGATCCAGCCGCACGCCGCTGTCCAGGATCGCCACCTTGCGGCCGGCACCGGTCAGGCCGGCCAGTTGCACCGGCGTGACCTCGGCCAGCGGGATCGACTGCAGCAGATCGCCGCTGCCACCCGCGTCGAAACCGACCCGCATCGCGCCGCCCTGCTTGCGCAGTGCCTCCAGCGCGGCGGCGTCGAGGCGTGCGGCGAAGCCGGGAAAGCTGTCGAAACGGCGTTCGACACGGCCCTTCAGTTCCGGCACGGCGTCGAACAGCGCATCCAGCCGCTGGCGGGTGTCGAGGGCGTTGGTCGCCCGCTGCGCAGTCGGTTCCAGCACCACCAGGGCGCGCACTTCGCCGCGCGCCGCCAGCGCTTCCTCGAAGCCTTCATCCACGGTCAGGGCCGCCGCCAGCGCGCCCTGCGCGGTCAACATCACGACCGCCACCAGCGTCGTGCGAAAACAGACAGCCAACCCCTTCATCCGTATTGCGCGCATGTCGCCCTCCGTTTTGTGCCGTGTATCACGGTCCAGAGGGTACCTGTATGCGTTGCGCACCGGAAGCGTAGCCGGATGTCACCGCCGGATATCGGTGCTGCCCTGCTTGCGCAGGGCTTCCAGCGGTGGCGTCGAGGCGTGCGGCGAAGCCGGGAAAGCCGAAGCGGGGCAGCCAATGAAAGCTGCCCCGCATCGCTCAGCCAGGGTATGCCGCGTGGCGGCCGGTCACTTCGCTTCCCAGGCCACGGTGTTGTTGGGCAGGACGATTTGCAGGCTGCCGCTGTCGCTCAGGCGCAGCGTGGTGCCTGTCGGTTGCTCGGCGTGAAGCGCCGACCAGATGTATCCGCCCGAGGCATCGTGCGCCACCAGATTGCCGTCCGCTTGGAACGTGATGCGAGCGATCTTGCCGAACTTGTCTGCCGGCAACACACGATTCAGCCCCCACACATAGCCGCCTTCGCGCGTTTTCACGACGAAGTTGCCGTCCGACTGGAGCGCGGCATAGTGACTGCCCGAAGGCGAATGCACCTGCGCACCACCGCGCTCGAACGTGGCACCGCCGGAAAGCGGGAACTTCGGCGCACCACCTGCCACCGGCACCGATGCGCTGACTTCCGGATCCCAGGAAATGTCGTTGGCGCTTTTCGGACGCACGCCGGTCGGGGCGCAGACGGTCAGCAGCGAATCGGCATTGACGTCTTCGACCCGTGTGGCGCGCTGGATCCTCAAGGTCGATTTCCATTGCCACATGTCGCTGGCGCCGGAACAACTCACGGCGGTGGTGGACTGACGCGAGATGGTGAAGCTGTTCATGATCGCGTCCTGCTGCTCGCTGCTGATCTGGCCGGTGACTTCGACCTTGGCCGTGACCTCGGTCGTACCTTCCGCGACGAACGGAACTCCAGCTTTACCACCCGCCTTGACTTCCGTGCCGAGCATGAGGCTGAGCGACTTTGCGAAGGTGGACGAACGGCTGATTTCCTTGCCCTGCTCCGCCCCCACGCTGAGTTCATAGCTGGTCTCACCGCAATGGCTGCCACGGCAGGCGTTGACCATCTCCCAGCGTCCCGTATAGGTGACCGCCTGGATTTCCTCGGCATTGACGAACGGGACCTTCTTTGTCAGCAGCACCGCGCCGTAGCTGCCACAGGATCGATCGTTGCCCACGAAGCCGCATCCCGTATCCCGATCCACATCCCACCAGCCGACCTGGGTGAACCGGGTGTGCCTGGAGTGCGCTGTGCCGGGCCGGAACGACGGCTTGTCGTTGGAGATGGTCATGCCCAGTTCCTGGATGACCCTCAGCGTACTGGGCGGATTTTCCGTCTTGTCCATTTTCTTGACGAACAGGGTCATGCGGTGCTTGCTGGAGCGGTTGTCGCTGTCCAGGCTGCCGCCATCGTCCACATCCCACCAGGCCACCTCGGTGTAGCCGATGGGCGGGTTGCGCTGCTGATCCCAGTCGCCTGCGGTCAACTTGATGTCCTCGATGCACTCCTGCGTGGACATCGGGCCGACGACCGCCGACAGGTTGATGAAATGCTCGCCCAGTTTCGTGCCCTGGGTTTCCGCACCGCCGTTGTCCACGTCCCAGTAGCCGATCTGCCGTGTGCTGGGATTGCCGTGGTAGTACCAGTTGTCCTTGCCCTGGGCCAGCGCGATGTCGACCACGCAGTCGTTCGCCTGGGCGTGCCCGGACCACACGAATGCACTTGCGGCAACCAATGAGGCCAGAAGCCCGCCTTGCTTCAGAGTTGATTTCATTCCGTTTTCCAGTAGTCGATGGGAACAAGGCGGGCGCATCGTCGCAACCGGCCTTGTCGGGATACGCGCAAGAGGGCGGCACCGAGGATCATCGCCTGGCCCCTGCCTTTCGAATCTTTCGTTACACCCCGCGTGACACCCGAAAATTCCTCATGGGAGACGCCCGTCATGCGCTTGATCCGACCCACCTTCGCCACGCTCCTGCTTGCCGCCGGAGCCCTCGCCTGCACCTCGCCGGTCATCGCCCAGACAGCCGTGGGCAGCGGCATCACCTATCAGGGCCAACTCAAGCAGGCCGGCCAGCCCGCGTCCGGTCTGTACGATCTGCGCGCCTGCCTGTTCGCCGCCGCCAGCGGCGGTCAGCCATTGATCTGTGCCCCGGACTTCAATGCCTGGCCGGTCGAGGACGGCCTGTTCACCCTGCCGCTCGACTTCGGCACCCAGCACTTCACCGGCAACCGGCGCTGGCTGCAACTGTCGGTGCGCGCCAGCGGCAGCGGCGCGGCCCACGTCGCGCTGAACCCGCGCCAGGTGGTGACGCCGACGCCGTATGCATTGTTCGCCCTGGCCGGAAACGAAGGGCCGGCCGGTGCAACCGGACCGGCAGGACCGCAAGGCGCAACGGGACCAGCGGGACCGGCGGGACCGGCGGGACCGGCGGGGACAACCGGGCCGGCAGGCGCGCAAGGTGCGACGGGGCCGCAAGGCCCGGCCGGTTCGCAAGGTGCCACGGGCCCACAAGGTCCAGCCGGCCCGCAAGGCCCCCAGGGACCGGCGGGCGGCGATGCCGGCATCTGGTCGCTGAGCGGAACCAACGCCTACTACAACGGCGGCAATCTCGGCCTCGGCACCAATGCCCCGGCAGCCAACCTGGAAATCCGCAAGCTCGGCGATGCCAGCCTGCGCCTGCGTGGCGGCTCTACCGGCCTGACCTCCTCCATTGCCCGCTTCGAACTGATGTCGCCGGTCAACACACTGACGGGCGGCCTGCTTGGCGAACTGAAATTTCTCGACAGCACAGGCGCGGCCAAAGGCGGAATCAATTATTCATCGGGCGGATTCGGCGCCGGCGCCGGACTGAACCTGCTTGCAGGCGACCGCATCGGCCTGAAGGTACGGGAGAACGGCTACGTCGGCATCGGCACCAGTGCGCCGTCCAGCCTGCTGCACATCGCCGACCCCGACAACCAGGTGACCCTGCATATGCAAAGCGGGGCGACCGCTGGCGCGCGCCTGGCCCTGCAAGGTGCCAATCGCACCATCCTCGGCGCGGCTACCCATGGCGCGATCGGCTTCCTCAACGGTAATTCGGAGGAACAGGCGGCCATCGACTACCACACCACCTCCCTGAGTTCCGGTCTGCGCCTGCGGGTCGATGGCAACACCCGCCTTTACGTCGCCAGCAATGGCAGGGTCGGCATCGGCACCACGTCCCCGCAGGATGCACTCCATGTCAACGGCACCATGCGTACCAACGTGCTGCGCATCACCGGCGGCTCCGATCTCGCCGAGCGCTTCGACATCGCTGATCTGGGTGCCATCGAGCCGCAGCCGGGCATGGTGGTCAGCATCGACCCGGCTTCCCCCGGCCGCCTGACCCTGAGCCAGAGCGCCTACGACCGCAGCGTGGCCGGCATCATCAGCGGCGGCAACGGCGTCAACACCGGCATGCTGATGGGCCAGGAAGGCTCGATTGCCGATGGTCGCCACCCGGTCGCGCTGACCGGCCGCGTCTACGCACTCGCCGACACATCGATGGGTGCGATCACCCCCGGCGATCTGCTGACCACCTCCGACCGCCCCGGCCACGCGCGCCGCGTGGACGATCCCGCACGCGCGCAAGGCGCGATCCTCGGCAAGGCGATGACCGCCCTGGCGCAGGGCGAGGACGGCATGGTGCTGGTGCTGGTCAGCCTGCAGTGATGACCAGGAGACCGACCATGACCTTCTTCCGTTCCGACCTCTCGCAGCAGTGGGTCCGCCGGCTACCGGCGATGCTCGCCGCCGGCGCACTCTGCCTGCCCGCCGCCGCACACGCCCAGCAATGGCACGACCACCCCTACTGGAGCACCGCCGCAAGCATCCCGATCAGCGGCCGCCCCGTCCCGGAGTTGGCGTGGCTCGATGAAGAGATGCGCAGCTACATGCAGGAACGCTCCATTCCCGCCGGCGTCATGGGCGTGATGCGCAACGGGCGCATCGTCTACCTGCGCGGCTTCGGCCATGACTTCAACCGCAACCCGCTGCCGGAGAACGCCCCGTTCCAGTTGGCCAGCGTCTCCAAGCCGATTACCGTCGCCGCCGCCCGGCACCTGATCGCCAGCGGTGCCATTGCCCTGGACGACTTCGCGTTCGATCGCGGTCAGGTCGATGGAGGAACGCCGGTGGGCGGCATCCTGCCGCAGAACCTGTATTCGGCACCCGGCAACTTCGAGGACACACGGGTGGCGGAAATCCGGGTCGGGCACTTGATCCACCACGGTACAGGCTGGTTTGCCGGGCCTCACAACGACGATACGGATATCGCCTTCGGGGACCGCGAATGCGCCAACGAACTGGGCGTGGCCAGCCCACCCGGGCCACGCAACAAGGTTCGTTGCATCCTCGGTCAACCCTTGGAGTTTCGCCCGGGCTCACTGTACAGGTACTCCAACGTCAGCACTCTGATACTGGGTGAGGTGATCAAGCATGTCTCGGGGATGTCGCTGGATGCCTATGTCCGCACCCACATCATGCGCTGGCAAATCGAAATCCCGGAAACGGAGATTTTCCGCGGCCGCAGTTTTCGTGAGTGGCAGAACCCGCGCGAACCCTACTACAAGACCCTGAACAGGCATCCAGACACGGCAACCGGCCCGTGGATGGTCGACAACGTGTTCGACAACCACGGCCCGAACCGTGTGGAACGGCCCTACGGCGGCCACGACGTGGAAATGGCACTGGCCTACGGCGGCTTTGTTGCCAGCGCCGCCGCGATGCTCGAATTCGCCAACCACTATGACGTACGCCTCTCCATCTTCCCGGACTCCACTTTCGGCATGCCGCTCGGCCCGGAGCGCCTGACCTGGCGCGGCGGACACAATGGATCACTGCCGGGGTTCGAAACCGCTATCGAACAGTACGACGTGGCCGAGAATGCGCGATACCGCTTCTATGTGGCCTTCAGCGCCCGCAGCTATCATGAAGATTTCTACGATGAACATTGGCCGGGACACTTTCTGAACCAGGTCCGCGTCACCCTGACCGGAGCACAGCAAACCTGGCCCACGCAGCGCGTTGACGGCTTCTGGACCCGGCTCGGCAGCGAACTCAGCCAGGGCGTGGGCGGTTACCACGCGCCGTTCAGGGGTTTCAATCGAATGCTCAACCAGACCACCCGCGGCAGCCGCATCCGCCTGCTGCCCGGCAGCCAGTCCTGGACCGGCGTGCTGGACCGGCCGATGCTGATCGACGCGCCCGAGGGCGTTGCCACGCTGGGGGCACCATGAACGCGCGGCGCGGGTTGCTGATCGCCCTGCTGGCCTTGCCCGCCGCAGCGGCCATGGCACAGATGGAAGTGGATCGCAGCGTGATCGCGGCGGGCGGCGGCAGTTCATCCGGCGGGGATTTCGAGATCAGCGGCACGCTCGGCCAGCACGATGCCGACGCCCTGCAACCCGCCAGCGGCGGCGGTTTCGAACTGCTCGGCGGCTTCTGGGCCGGCCTCGCCGAGGACGAAGGAGGCGAACAACCCGGCCCGACCGTATTCGCCGACGGATTCGAGGGATAGCCCGGAGTCTTCGAGGGAGGAGCGGTTCCAGATGCCGGTTCCAGTTCCAGAAAAGCCAGAGCGTGACGCCCGCTTCTCTGGAACTGGAACTGGCTTCTGGGACTGCCTTTCTGGAACTGGCCTCTGGAACTGCCTTTCTGGAACTGGCTGCTGGAACTGCCTCTGAATGACCAATGGCACCCTGAAGCCGCTTCGTGGCGACCGATAATACCGGTCTCTTCCACGGGGCTCCGACCATGATCAAGCGCGCGTTCAAGTGGTTCCTCGCCGGGCTGCTGGTCCTGCTGCTGGCGGTGACGGCGCTGGGCGTCCACACCTGGTACTTCAAGCCGCTCAACATCGAGTGGTTCTACACCCGGGTGTTCCTGCAGTTCGCCCTCGACAACCCGGAAATGCTGACCCAGATCCGCCTGCTGGAGCCGCTCGGCATCAAGGATCACAACGCCGAACTGGCCGATGCCTCGCTCGCCCACGAAGACGCCCAACTGGCCAAGCTGGAGCGCGACTACGCCACCTTCCAGCGTTACGACCGCGAGGACTACAGCGGCCAGGCGCGGCTGTCCTACGACATCTTCGACAGCTTCCTCGGCGACCAGGTGCGCGACGGCAAGCGCTTCCGCTACCACAACTTCCCGGTCAACCAGATGTTCGGCGTGCAGAGCGGGCTGCCGAATTTCATGATCAACAGCCACTTCGTCGAGGACGAGCGCGATGCGCGCGACTTCATCAGCCGCGTCGGCCAGTTCGAGCGCCGTTTCGACCAGGTGATCGAGGGGCTGGAGAAGCGCGAGTCGCTGGGCATCCTGCCGCCGCGCTTCACCGTGGAAAAGGTGCTGACGCAGATGCGCGACTTCATCGCCATGCCGGTGGAGCAGCACATGCTGTATGTCGGCTTCGGCGAGAAGCTGGACAAGATTCCGGCCGACAAACTGGCCGAGGAGCGTCGCGCCGAACTGCGCGCCGAACTGGCGCGCGCCATCGAAACTTCGGTCTATCCGGCCTACCGCAAGCTGATCGCCCATCACGAGGCGCTGCTGCCGAAGGCGACCAGCAACGATGGCGTCTGGCGTCTGCCCGACGGCGAGGCCTACTACGCCTGGCGGGTGCGCAATCAGACCACCACCGACATGGGCGCGGAGGAGATCCACCGCATCGGCGTTGCCGAGGTCGAACGCATCGCCGCCGAGATGGACGCCATCCTGCAAGCCGAAGGGCTGGTCGAAGGCAGCATCGGCGAGCGCGTGCAGGCCATCGCCAAACGCGAGGATCAGCTCTACCCGGACAGCGACGAAGGCCGCGCGCAGATCCTTGCCGACTATCAGACGATCATCGACGAAGTATCGGCCGGACTCGGCGACTGGTTCTCGCGCATGCCGGCCTCGCCGGTGGAGGTGCGCCGGGTGCCGGCGTTCTCTGAAAAGACCGCGCCGGGCGCGTATTACCAGGGGCCGTCGCTGGACGGCAAGCGACCGGGCGTGTTCTTCGCCAACCTGCGCAACGTCGGCGAGATTCCGCGTTTCGGCATGCGCACCCTCGCCTATCACGAAGCGGTTCCCGGCCATCACTTCCAGATCGCGCTGGCGCAGGAACTGGAAGGTCTGCCGATCTTCCGCCGCTTCCTGCCCTTCACCGTGTATGCCGAAGGCTGGGCGCTGTACGCCGAGCAGGTGGCTTGGGAGGCCGGCTTCCAGGACGATCCGCTCGACAACCTTGGCCGCCTGCAGGCGGAAATGTTCCGCGCCGTGCGGCTGGTGGTCGATACCGGCATGCACTCGCAGCGCTGGAGCCGCGAGCAGGCCATCGACTACATGCTCGAATACACCGGCATGGGCGAGGACGAGGTGGTCGCCGAGATCGAGCGCTATCTGGTCAACCCGGCGCAGGCGCTGGCCTACAAGGTCGGCATGCTGAAGTTCGTCGAACTGCGCGCCAAGGCGCAGCGCGAACTGGGCGAGCGCTTCGACATCCGCGAGTTCCACGAAGTGGTGCTGGGCTCGGGCTCGGTGCCGATCTTCGTGCTGGAACGGGTGATCGACGACTGGATCGCCCGGCGCAAGGGCTGAACGGCCGAGGATTCTCCAGGTCTTGCGCGCGCTCCACGGCGCGCGCGGTCGATGGTCCGGCCGCACCGGTGACGCAGCGTCCGGGCGGCAGGGTCGATGTCCGAAAACGGCCAGCGATGATGCCGGCCAGCCGTTAGCATGCGGGCATGGACGGTTTTTCCCGCGAGCAGATCGACGCCTTTTCCCGCGCCCGGCGGGCCCGCGACGCGCGTTTCGACGGGCGCTTCTTCGTCGCCGTCCACAGCACCGGCATCTATTGCCGGCCGGTCTGTCCGGCAGCCATCGCGCTGGAGCGAAACGTGCGCTATTTCCGCCACGCGGCGGCAGCGGCAGCGGCGGGTTTTCGCCCCTGCCTGCGCTGCCGGCCGGAACTGGCACCGGGCGCGGCACCTTGCGATGGCGGCGGGCGTCTGGTCGATCTGGCCTTGCGGCGGATTCGCGCCGGCGCGCTGGAGGAAGGCGACGTCGGCTCGCTGGCGCGCGGGCTGGGCATTGGCGAGCGCCAGTTGCGCCGCCTGTTCGCGGCACGGATCGGTGCCGGCCCGCTCGACGTGCATCTGAATCAATGCGTGCTGCTGGCCAAGCAACTGCTGACCGAGACCGACATGCCGGTGCTCGATGTCGCACTGGCCTCGGGCTTTTCCAGCCTGCGCCGCTTCAACGCCGCTTTCCGCCAGCGCGCCGGGCTGACGCCGAGCGCCCTGCGCCGACAGCCGCGCGCCGTGTCCGGATCGGAACTGCGCCTGCAACTGGCCTATCGGCCGCCCTACGACTTCGCCGCCCTGCTGGCCTTTCTGCGCCGCCGCGAGATCGCCGGCGTCGAACGCATCGATGCACAGCGCTACAGCCGACTGTTGCCCGGAGCCCGGCGCAGCGGCTGGCTGGAAGTCAGCGCCACGCCCAGTCGGCACGCGCTGACGCTGCGCCTGGATTTGCCGGATCTCGAACAACTGCCGGCCCTGCTGCGCCGCCTGCGCCGCCTGTTCGACCTCGACGCCGATCCCCTGGCCATCGACGCCGTGCTCGATGCCGACCCGCTGCTGCAAGGGCTGGGACAGCGCTTTCCCGGCCAGCGCCTGCCCGGTGCCTTCGACGGTTTCGAGACGATGGTGCGCGCGGTGCTCGGCCAGCAGGTCAGCGTCGCCGCCGCCAGCACGCTGATGAACCGCGTCGTGCAACGTTTCGGCGAGGTGCTGCCCGGCGGCGATGGCGACCAGCGCCGGTTTCCCCGCCCGTCGGTGCTGGCCGAAGCCGACTTCGACGGCATCGGCCTGACCCAGGCCCGGGCGCGCTGCCTGCGCGCCCTCGCCAGCGCCGTCGCCGAGGGCCGACTGGCCGCCGAACCGGGTGGCGAAGACGCCGATGTCTGGCGTCGACAGGCCCTGTCGCTGCCGGGCATCGGCCCGTGGACCGCCGAGTACATGGCGATGCGCGTGCTGCACGACCCCGACGCCTTTCCCGCCGGCGATCTGGTGTTGCGCCGGCAACTAGGCGCGGACAAGCCGCTGTCCGAGCGTGCCGCCGAACAGCGCTCGCTGGCCTGGCGACCCTGGCGCGCCTACGCGCTGATGCGCCTGTGGCGCGCCGCCGCCGAATCCAAACCGGAGATACCGTCATGAGCCCGCATTACGTCCACCGCCTGGCTTCTCCCATCGGCCCGCTGACCCTGATCGGCGACGGATCGGCCTTGAACGCGATCCTGTTCGCGGTCGAGGCGCAGGCCGCGCCGCTGCCCGTCGACGCCATCGAGGACGCCGCGCCGTTCGCCGCCGCCATCGCCCAGCTCGACGCCTATTTCGCCGGCCAGCGGCAACGCTTCGACCTGCCGCTGGCACCGACCGGCACGCCATTCCAGCTCGCCGTCTGGCAGGCGCTGCGGGAGATTCCGTTCGGCGCGACGGAAAGCTATGCCGGCCTGGCGCGACGCATCGGTCGTCCCGGCGCGGCGCGCGCGGTGGGTGCGGCGAATGGTCGCAATCCGCTCGGCATCGTCACGCCCTGCCATCGGGTGATCGGTGCCGATGGCTCGCTGACCGGCTTCGGCGGCGGCCTGCCGGCCAAGGCCTGGCTGCTGCGCCACGAGGCCGCCGTGCTCGGCCACGAGGTGCCCGACCAGCCCTCGCTGCTGGGCTGATCTGCTGCGGCCGAACCTGCCTTGCGCCTGCACGACGCGGCGCACGGGGGTATCCTCGGCCCACGGGCTGCGACGACGCTCGCAGCGCGGCCCGTCCTGCGGAGGACCGATGATGCAACGATCGCACTCTCGCCCGATGTTGTCCGGTTCCATGTTGTCCGGTCCTGTGTTGTCCGGCCATTGCCGACGGCTGATCGCCGCACTGCTGCTCGTCCTGCCGGCCTCGGCCGCGCTGGCGCTGTCGCCGTTGACCGGTGTGCAGCAGCTTGCCCTCGGTGACAGCCACGCCTGCGTCCTGCTCGGCGGCGGCGCGGTGCACTGCTGGGGCAACAACGAGTACGGCCAGCTTGGCAATGACACCACCGTGAACAGCAATCTGCCGGTTCCCGTCTCCGGCCTGTCCAGCGGCGTGATCGCCATCGGTGCCGGTTATCGACATTCCTGTGCGCTGCTGGCCGGCGGCACGGTCAAGTGCTGGGGCAAGAACATCCTCAACGCACTGGGCGACGGCACCAATGTCTTCACCCGCAGAACGCCGGTCGATGTGGTCGGCGTGAGCGGTGCCACCGCCATCGCCATCGGCGACGAGCATGGCTGCGCGCAGATCGGAACCAGCGCAGTCAAATGCTGGGGCTACAACCGCTACGGCCAGATCGGCAACGGCAACGATGTCAACCAGAACACGGCGGTCAACGTCATCGGCGGGCAGAACCTCCGGGCGGTCAGTGCCGGCAGTGTCCACACCTGCGCCCTGAGCAACACCAACACGGTGCGCTGCTGGGGCGTTCGTGATCGCATCTGCAACACCTTCGGCTGCGCTTTCGACTATGTGGTGAGCCCGCAGAACGTCCCTCTTCTCGGCAACGATGTCGCGTCGATCAGCGCCGGCCAGTATTACAACTGCGCGCTGACCAATGGCGGCGCGGTGAAATGCTGGGGCGACAACTACGAAGGCGTGCTCGGCGATCTGTCCGGCATCGTCGACGACCCGCTCAACCCGGACCCGCTGACGCCCTACGCCATCGTCGGCCTGGGCAGCGGTGTGTCGATGGTCAGCGCCGGCTATCGCCATGCCTGCGCGCGCCTGTCCGGCGGCGGCCTGCGCTGCTGGGGCAGCAACGGCGGCAAGCTCGGCAACGGTGCCAGCACCAACAGTCTGACGCCGGTGCCGGTGAGCGGCCTGTCGGCGACCGCCAGCGTGCATGCCGGCGGCAGCTTCACCTGCGCCCGGATGGCCAATGGCGGCGTGCAGTGCTGGGGCGGCAATGCCAGCGGCCAGCTTGGCGACGGCGAGCCTTGGGTGCGCACCACGCCGGTCGACGTGCCGGCCCTGGGCAGCGGCGTGAAGTCGATCAGCGCCGGCGAAGCCCACACCTGCGCCGTCACCGCCAGCGGTGCGGTCAAGTGCTGGGGCGACAACGCCCGCGGCCAGCTTGGCGATGGCAGCCTGATCGAGCGCACCGTCCCCGCCGACGTCGCCCAACTGGGTGCCGGTGCGCTGTCGGTATCCGCCGGCATGACCCACAGTTGCGCCGTGGCCGCCGGGGGCGCGGTGAAGTGCTGGGGCGGCAACGACTACGGACAGATCGGCAACGGCAGCTTCGTCGACCAGCCCACGCCGGTCGACGTCAGCGGACTGGCCAGCGGCATCAGCGTGGTCTCCGCCGGTAGCTGGCACAGTTGCGCGCGCCTGTCCTCCGGTGCCGCGCGCTGCTGGGGCATGGGCCTGGACGGACAGATCGGCGACGGCTTTCTGCAGACCCGGCCGACTCCCGCCACCGTCGCCAACCTGGCCAATGGTGCCACCACGATCAGCGCCGGCAACCGCCACAGTTGCGCCGCCGTCAACGGCCGCATCGCCTGCTGGGGCGACAACAGCGAAGGCCAGCTTGGCGTCGGCAACTACGAGGACAGCCGGTTCCCGGTCGAACCCGGCTGGCCCAACCAGGGCACCACGGCGATCAGCGCCGGCGACCGCCACAGTTGCGCCGTGGCCAGCGGCGCGGCGTGGTGCTGGGGTTCCAACTCCTACGGCCAGATCGGCATCGGCTTCAGCTCCGGCAGCGTCTACATCCCGGCCGAAGTACAGGGCCTGTCGAGCGGGGTCAGCGCGATCAGCGCCGGTCTGTGGCACAGCTGCGCCGTCGGTCCCGGCGGCAAGGCGCTGTGCTGGGGCAGCAACGTCCTCGGCCAGCTCGGCAACGGCGCAACCACCGCCAGCACGGCACCGGCCGAGGTCAGCGGCCTTGGCAGTGGCATCGCCGCGATCAGTGCCGGAGCCTTCCACAGTTGCGCCCTGAGCGTAGGCGGCATGGTCAAGTGCTGGGGCGACAACAGCAGGGGCCAACTCGGCATCGGCCGACGCAACTACCGTCTGCCCGCCCCGGTGCTGTACGACCCGGCGCTGTTCCGCGACGGCTTCGAAGGCCCCTGAACCGCGCCATGCGAAGCCGGGGCAGCGACCTTTGCTGATCCGTGTGGGCGCAGGCGCGGGCAGCATTGTCCCTGACCTCGTGCCCGGGCAACGCAGCAACCTTGGCGAGCTTGCTGCCGGCACCGAGCGCGCCGCCTAGATCGACGGCGAAGCCGGCGGCGCAGAACGTGGCCAATGCCCCAGCGAAAGAGATCCTTGCAACGATTTCGGTTCATTTCCGGCTTCCCGCGAGTGGTTCTGACGCGGCGACAGCACCCCGGCCAGGCCGCAGCCCATCGAGACGGGCGCTGGTGCTGCGTTGTATGCCAGAATCGTCGACGGCCCTTGGCCGGGCAACGACACGGCAGGGCCGGGCACGCGAACCGGGATCACCCCCAAGGAGTAGCGACCATGTCGATGCTGTCGAGAACCGCGCTGGCGCTGGGCACCCTGCTCGCCGCGCACACCGCCGGCGCGGCCAATGCGCCGTTTCAGGACTTCTTCTTCAACGTCTGCGCCAATGCCAGCGGCGCGCTGGCGCAGCGCTGCGCGGAAACGCCGAACGGACTGGGCGACCTGTCCGGCGACAGCGAATCCTCGCTCAACCCCAGCCAGGCGCTCGGCCACGGCCGGGTGCAGATCGACGGCATCCGTGCCCGCACCGATGGCCTGCCGGGCGAGACGGCGGTGATCGAGGCGGCCGATTTTACCCTGCGCATCAGCGCCCACGGCAGCCGCATGGAGCGCGACCGCGGCGACACGCTGGCGGAGGAGCGCGGCCTCGACGGCGACGGCCGCGACTTCGACATCGGCCTCGACTACCGCCTCTCCGAGCGCACCGTGATCGGTGCCCTGCTCGGCCTGTCCCGCCACGATTACGACTTCGTCGCCGAAGCGCCCGGCAACAACTTCACCCCGCAGCGCCGCGCCGGCTCGGCCGACATCGACAGCACGCAGTTCAGCCTGTTCGCGTCGTTCACCCTCGGCGACGACGGCTATCTGTTCCTCAGCGGCGGCTACGGCTGGACCGAAGGCGAGTACCAACGCACCTCGGTGTTCCAGGAATCCACCCGCAGCCTGACGCAGCGCAACACCGACCTGCGCGGCGACGCCGACGGCAGCCTGCGCTGGCTGAGCCTCGACATGGGCCGCGACTTTGTCCGCGACGAACTCGGCTTCGGCTATTACGGCGGCCTCACCTGGGCGCGCAGCTCCATCGATGGCTACAGCGAGCAGGACCTGTCCGGCTCCGGCCTGGCGATGCGGCTGGAAGGGATCGGCCGCAGTTCACTGCAGGGCGTGCTCGGTGCCACCCTGTCGCGCACCATTTCCGGCCGCGCCGGGGTGTTCGTGCCGCAGTTGCGCGCGCAGTGGCAGCACGAGTTCGATGACGACGCCGAAGCCATCGAAGCCAGCTACCTGCTCGATCCCGCGGCCACCCGCTTCCGCCTGCAGGGCGAGCGTCCGGATCGCGGCTCGGGCGAGATCGGCCTGTCGCTGACCGGCATCCTCGGCGGCGGCTGGAGCGTCTACGCCGACTACGCCCGACTGTTCTCGCGCGACGACCTCAGGCGCGACCGCCTCAGTCTCGGCCTGCTGCGCGAGTTCTGATCCCAGCGGCCGGGCCGTCGCACGACGGGGCGGCGATCCGGCTAAGCTTGCCGCCCGATCCGCGAGGAAGCCGACCATGCGCCGTTGCCTCATCGTCGCAGCCCTGCTGGCCGTCACCTGCGTCGGCCAGGCGGCCGACCGCATCACCGGCCACACCTTCGCGACCCGCTCGGAAGTGATCGCGCCGACGGCGATGGCGGCCACCTCGCACCCGCTGGCGACGCAGGTCGCGCTGGACATCCTCAAGGCCGGCGGCAGCGCCGTCGATGCCGCGATCGCTGCCAACGCCGCGCTGGGCCTGATGGAACCGACCGGCTGCGGCATCGGCGGCGACCTGTTCGCCATCGTCTGGGATCCGAAGACACAGCGCCTGCACGGCTACAACGGTTCCGGCCGTTCGCCGCAGTCGCTGATGCTGGAATGGTTCCGCGAGAACGGCCACACGTCGATTCCGTCGCATGGTCCGTTGCCGGTGACGGTGCCGGGCGCGGTGGACGGCTGGTTCGCCCTGCACGAACGCTTCGGCACGCTGTCGATGGGGCAGATCCTGGCGCCAACCATCCGCTACGCCCGCGACGGCCATCCGCTGCACGAAACCATCGCCCACTACTGGCAGCGCGGCGTGCCGCGTCTTTCGGCATTTCCCGGTTTCGCCGAGCAGTTCACCATCGATGGTCGCGCCCCGGCCAAGGGCGAGTTGTGGCGTAATCCCAACCTGGCGCGCACGCTGGAGATCATCGCCCGGCAAGGACGTGATGGTTTCTACGGCGGCGAGGTGGCGAAGGTGATCGGCGACTACTTCGCCGAACACGGCGGCTTCCTCACGGCCGACGACCTGGCGGCGCATCGCGGCGAATGGGTCGAGCCGGTATCGACCAGCTACCGCGGTGTCGATGTCTGGGAACTGCCGCCCAATGGCCAGGGCATCGCCGCCCTGCAAATCCTCAACCTGCTGGAGCCGTACGACCTGCGCGGCTTCGGCTTCGGCAGCGTCGAGCACATCCACCTGTTCACCGAGGCGAAGAAGATCGCCTTCGAGGATCGCGCCCGCTGGTATGCCGATCCGGCGTTCCAGCCGGCGCCGGTCGCGCGGCTGATCTCGAAGGGCTATGCGCGCGAACGCGGCAAACTGATGTCGATGCAGCGCGCGGCGCGCAGCGTCGAGGCCGGCAACCCGGCCTTGCAGCACGGCGACACCATCTACCTCACCACCGCCGATGCCAGCGGCATGATGGTCTCGCTGATCCAGTCCAACTACCGCGGCATGGGCTCGGGCATGGCGCCGCCCGGACTGGGCTTCATCCTGCAGGATCGCGGCGAACAGTTCGTGCTCGATGCCGATCACCCCAACGGCTACGCGCCGGGCAAGCGGCCCTTCCACACCATCATTCCCGCCTTCATCACCCGCGACGGCAAGCCGTGGATCAGCTTCGGGCTGATGGGCGGGGCCATGCAGCCGCAGGGTCATGCGCAGATCGTCATCAACCTCGTCGACTTCGGCATGAACCTGCAGGAAGCCGGCGACGCGCCGCGCATCCACCACGACGGTTCCACCGAGCCGGCCGGCCAGGCATTGCCGATGAGCGACGGCGGCGTGCTGGAACTGGAAAGCGGCTTCAAGCCCGAAGTGCTGCGCGAACTGATGCGCAAGGGCCATCACGTCAAATCCGCCGACGGTCCCTTCGGCGGCTACCAAGCCATCGCCCGCGACCACGACAGCGGCGTGTGGATCGGTGCCAGCGAAAGCCGCAAGGACGGCCACGCCGCCGGCTACTGAGCGCGCGGCTCGCCTCCGGTACCGAAGGCCGCTGGTCGGCAGGCGATTGACGCAGCGGCGGCGGGAAGGGGCGGGCCAGCATTTATTCGCGAGGCCGCCAATCCATCTGCCAGGACGTAGCGCGCGGGTCGGAAGAAGACGAAGGCGCTGTCGAGACTACATCGAGTCGTCTGGAGTGAGCACGCCGCGCACTGATCGGGAAAGGGCTAGGATGGCGGCAGCAAGGCCGCACGTGCGACGCGGCCCTGACGGCGACCCGACCTTTCCCGGAGGCTTCCATGTCGATCCAGAACATCCTGTCCGATCTTGATTCCACCCGGGACGCGCGCGAGGCGCTGTACAAGGATTTCCACCGCCATCCCGAGCTGTCGTTGCAGGAGTACCGTACCGCCGAAAAAATCGAGGCGGAGTTGGCCGGTTACGGCGTCGATGAGGTGCTGCGCATCGGCAAGACCGGCCTGGTGGCGATCCTGCGCAACGGGGACGGCCCGGTGGTCGCGATGCGCGGCGACATCGATGCACTGCCGATGGCCGAGCGCTCCGGGCTGGACTATGCCGCCGAAGGCGTGACCCAGAAGGACGAGAGCACCGGCAAGGACACGCCGGTCGCCCACACCTGCGGCCACGACTTCCATATCGTCTGCCTGCTCGGCGCGGTGCAGGCCCTGCACACGCATCGAGAGGACTGGTCGGGCACCTTCATCGCCGTGTTCCAGCCCGGCGAAGAGAACGCCGCTGGTGCCAAGGCGATGGTCGCCGACGGCATCGTCGACAAGATCCCCAAACCTGATGTGTATCTGGGCCAGCATGTGCTTGGCAGCCTGCCCGGCGGCGCTGTCGGCATCCGCCCCGGCCCGCTGTTTTCCGCTGCCGCATCGATTGAAATCACCCTGCTTGGCAAGGGCTCGCACGGCTCGATGCCGAACCTGGGCGTCGACCCCATCGTGCTCGGTGCCGCCATCGTCAGTCGGCTGCAAACCATCGTCTCGCGCGAGGTGGCACCGAGGGAAACCGCCGTGGTGACGGTCGGCAGTTTCCACGCCGGCACCAAGTCCAACATCATTCCCGATTCGGCCGTGCTGCAACTCAATACCCGCGCCTTCAACAAGGATGTCGAGAAGCACCTGCACGAAGCCATCGAACGCATCGTCCGCGCCGAGTGCGAGGCCGCGCGCTCGCCGAAGGAGCCGGAGTTCCGCTATTACGATCAGTACCCGCTGACCTCCAACCATGCCGAACCGACGGCGAAGGTGCGCGCCGCCTTCGATGCGTTCTTCGGCGATGACTCGGTGGAGATGGCACCGGTGCCGGCCTCCGAGGATTTCTCGGTGATCCCGGACGCCTTCGGTTGCCCCTATGCCTACTGGGGCCTGGGCGGCTTCAAGGACTGGAAGAACGCGCCGGGCAACCACTCGCCGTTCTTCGCGCCGGACATCCATCCGACGCTGGATCGTGGCAGCGAGGCGATCATCGTCGCCGCCTCGCCCTGGCTGATCGGGAGCAAGTGATGAACGCCGCCGCCGAGACCGCTCCCACCAACGCCGCCGGTTTCAAGGGCAACGATTCCGCCCTGCTCGGCATCGTGCTGGCCGTCGTCACCTTCTGGCTGTTCGCGCAGACCACGATGAACATCGGCCCGCTGATGGCCGACGACGTCGGCATGCCGATGCCGGTGATGAACATCGCCATCTCGCTGTCGGCGCTGTTCTCCGGCATGTTCATCGTCGTGCTGGGCGGGCTGGGCGACCGCCATGGCCGGGTGAAGATCGTCTTCCTCGGCAACCTGCTCAACATCGCCGGCTCGCTGCTGATCGCCTTCGCCATCGAAGGCGCGCTGGCGACGCCGATGATCCTGCTCGGCCGTATCCTTCAAGGCTTGGCGGCAGGCGCGATCATGCCCTCGACGATGGCGCTGCTGAAGGTCTACTGGGATGGCGCGCAACGCCAGCGCGCGGTGTCGATGTGGTCGATTGGCTCCTGGGGCGGCTCGGGACTTACCGCGATCTTCGGCGGTTTCATGGCGTCCACGTTCCTGGGCTGGCGCTCGATCTTCGTGATCTGCGCGCTGGTGTCGGTGGCGTCGATCACGCTGATGCGGCAGATTCCGGAATCGGCACCGCTGGCCGGGCGCGCCGGCAAGACCGACTGGACCGGCATCATCTCCATGGCGGTGGGCCTGGCGGCGCTGCTGATCGTGGTGACACAGGGCTCGAGCATCGGCTGGGCGAGCCTGGCGACCTGGGGCCTGTTCGCACTGTTCCTGATCGCCTTCGGCGTCTTCGTCAATGCCGAACTGCACGCCAGCCAGCCGCTGGTGGACTTCAAACTGTTTCGCAACAGCGTATTCACCGGCGCGACGATTTCCAACTTCCTGATCAACGGCACTGCCGGCGCGCTGACCGTTTCGCTGTGGGTGTTGCAAGGCGCGGCCGGGATGTCGGCGGCGACGGCCGGTTACCTGACCATTGGCTACGCGGTCTTCATCATCGCCTTCATCCGCGTCGGCGAAAAACTGCTGCAACGCTTCGGGCCGCGCAAGCCGATGCTCTGGGGCTGCCTGATCGTGCTCGCCTCGATCCTGCTGCTGATGGCCACGCATACCATGCAATGGCAATACACGATCCTCGCTGTCGTCGCGTATTCGCTGTTCGGCCTGGGGCTGGCGTTTTATGCCACGCCCTCGACGGATGCGGCACTGACCAACCTGCCCGGCGACCAGGCCGGTGCCGGCTCCGGCATCTACAAGATGGCCTCGTCGCTGGGTGCCGCCTTCGGCGTGGCCGCTTCAGCGGCGCTGTTCACCGCGCTGTCGGAAAGCGGCCTGGAAATCGTCGGCGCGGTGGTCGAGTTCAGCGGCCGCCAAGACAACGTCGCCGTGCGCGAAGCCGGCATGGTCGGACTCGCCTTCAATGCCCTGATGGCGATTGCGGCGCTGATTTCGGTGACCATCTTCATTCCGAAGCAGAAGAAGGGCTGAGACCCGCCCATCGCGCGCTCCCGAGATGGAAACGCCCGGCATGGCCGGGCGTTTCGGGGTGTCGTGACGATGTGGATCAGGCCGCCGTCACGCCCTCCGCCACCTCGCGATACTCCTCGATCTGGTCGAAGTTCATGTAGCGGTAGATCTTGTCGCCGTTGGCGTTGATGACGCCGACGTCGGTCAGGTATTCCTCACGGGTCGGGATGCGGCCGAGGCGCGAGCAGATGGCGGCCAGTTCCGCCGAGCCGAGGTAGACGTTGGAGTTGCGGCCCAGGCGGTTGGGGAAGTTGCGGGTGCTGGTCGACATCACCGTCGCGCCTTCGCGCACCTGGGCCTGGTTGCCCATACACAGCGAGCAGCCCGGCATCTCCATGCGCGCGCCGGCGGTGCCGAAGGTGCCGTAGTGGCCTTCCTTGGTCAGCTCGGCGGCGTCCATCTTGGTCGGCGGGGCGACCCACAGGCGCGTGGGGATGTCGCGCTTGCCTTCCAGCAGCTTGGCGGCGGCGCGGAAGTGGCCGATGTTGGTCATGCAGGAGCCGATGAACACCTCGTCGATCTTCGCGCCGGCGACATCGGACAGGGTCTTGGCATCGTCCGGGTCGTTGGGGCAGCAGACGATGGGCTCGACGATCTGGTCCATATCGATCTCGATGACGGCGGCGTATTCGGCGTCGGCATCGGGTTCGAGCAGTTGCGGGTCGGCCAGCCACTGTTCCATCTTGTTAATGCGGCGCTGCAGGGTGCGGGCGTCGGCGTAGCCTTCGGCAATCATCCACTTCAGCAGCACGATGTTGCTGGTCAGGTATTCGATGATCGGTTCCTTGTCGAGCTTCACCGTGCAGCCGGCGGCGGAGCGCTCGGCCGATGCATCGGCCAGTTCGAAGGCCTGCTCGATCTTCAGCTCCGGCAGGCCCTCGATCTCCAGGATGCGGCCGGAGAAGATGTTCTTCTTGCCCTGCTTGGCGACCGTCAGCAGGCCGGCCTTGATCGCATACAGCGGGATCGCGTGCACCAGGTCGCGCAGGGTGACGCCGGGTTGCAGCTTGCCCTTGAAGCGCACCAGCACCGACTCGGGCATGTCCAGCGGCATCACGCCGGTGGCGGCGGCGAAGGCGACCAGGCCTGAGCCCGCGGGGAACGAGATGCCGATCGGGAAACGGGTGTGGCTGTCGCCGCCGGTGCCGACGGTGTCGGGCAGCAGCATGCGGTTGAGCCAGCTGTGGATGATGCCGTCGCCCGGACGCAGCGAGACGCCGCCACGGGTGGAGATGAACTCCGGCAGGGTGTGGTGGGTTTTCACGTCCACCGGCTTGGGATAGGCAGCGGTGTGGCAGAAGCTCTGCATGACGAGGTCGGACGAGAAGCCCAGACAGGCCAAGTCCTTCAGTTCGTCGCGGGTCATCGGACCGGTGGTGTCCTGCGAACCGACGGTGGTCATCTTCGGCTCGCAATACGTGCCCGGGCGCACGCCCTGACCTTCCGGCAGGCCGCAGGCGCGGCCGACCATCTTCTGCGCAAGCGTGAAACCCTTGCCGGTGTCGGCAGGCGTCGCCGGCTGGCGGAACAGCGTGGTCACCGGCAGACCCAGCGACTCGCGCGCCTTGGCGGTCAGGCCGCGACCGATGATCAGCGGAATGCGCCCGCCGGCGCGCACCTCGTCGAACAGCACCTCGGACTTGACCTCGAATTCGGCGATCACCTCGCCGCCCTTCAGCGCCTTGCCGTCGTACGGACGCAGTTCCACCACGTCGCCGTGATTCATCTGCGACACGTCCAGTTCGATGGGCAGCGCACCGGCGTCTTCCATGGTGTTGTAGAAGATCGGGGCGATCTTGCCGCCCAGACAGACGCCGCCGAAACGCTTGTTGGGGATGAACGGGATGTCGTCGCCGGTCCACCACAGCACGGAGTTGGTGGCCGACTTGCGGCTGGAGCCGGTGCCGACCACGTCGCCGACGTAGGCGACCAGATTGCCCTTGGCCTTCAGGTCGAGAATGTTCTGGATCGGACCGCGCTTGCCGTCTTCCTCGGGCACGAACGGCGCGTCGGGGCGCTTGTTCTTCAGCATCGCCAGCGCGTGCATCGGGATGTCCGGGCGCGTGGTGGCATCCGGGGCCGGCGACAGGTCGTCGGTATTGGTCTCGCCGGGCACCTTGAACACGGTGATGGTCAGCGACTGCGGCACTTCCGGCTTGGAGGTGAACCACTCGGCGTCGGCCCAGCTTTGCAGCACGGCCTTGGCATTGGCATTGCCGGCCTTGGCCTTTTCCTCGATGTCGTGGAAGGCGTCGAACACCAGCAGCGTGTGCTTGAGGCCGTCGGCAGCCACCGCCCCGAGCGCCGGATCATCCAGCAGCTCGACCAGCGCGGCGACGTTGTAGCCACCGAGCATGGTGCCGAGCAGTTCGGCGGCCTTCTCGCGCGAGATCAGCGCGCAGCTTTCCTTGCCGAAGGCGATGGCGGCCAGGTACGACGCCTTGACCTTGGCCGCATCGTCCACGCCCGCCGGCACGCGGTTGGTGATGAGGTCGAGCAGGAAGGCTTCCTCGCCCGCAGGCGGGTTTTTCAGAAGCTCGATCACCTCGGCGGTCTGCTGCGCGGAAAGCGGCAGCGGCGGGATGCCGAGCGCAGCGCGCTCGGCGACGTGTTGGCGGTAGCTGGCGAGGAACATTCGGGTTCTCCGGTGGCGTGTGGGGGGAGTGGAAAAAGTTTCGGGAAGTGTGGAATCAGACCGGCGACGGTTCGATGACCCGCAGGCCCTTGAAGTAGTCGCGAAAAAATCCGCCGTCGCGGGTGATCAGGCCATTGCACTGCAACAGGGCATGGGCACCGACCAGGAAGTCGGGCACGGTGCGGACCGCCTGACCCAGGCCCGAGGTCTTGCGCCGCTGGTTGAAGCGGCGCTGCATTTCGCCAGCACGGATCGCGGCGCGACGCTCGATGGGCAGATAGCGCAGGCCCATCTCCTCGACCACGTCCATGATGTCGGCACCGTGGCCCAAGCCAGCGGTGATTTCGCTCACCACCACGTCGCAGACCACCACCGGGCCAAGCATCAGGGCATCGCGCACGCAGCTTTCCGCCGCATCGGCCCGCACGTCCTCGCCGAGCAGATCGATCAGCACGTTGGTATCCACGGCGATCATTTCTTGCCCGGGTCAAGCAGGCCCGTCGGATCGTAATCCGCCGGATCGCGCAGCACTTCAAAGGGTTCCAGCGGATCGCCCGGCGCACGACCGCGCAACTCGCGCATGATGTCGTCGGTGGTCGTGCCGAGCGGCAGCTTGAAGCGTCCACGGGCACGGGAAATCGCATCGTCCACGTTCTTGCGCAGGATGATGCGACCGCTTTCAAGCTCCACTTTCAACGTGGTGCCCTTGGTCAGGCCGAGGGCATCGCGCACGGCCTTGGGCAAGGTGATCTGCCCGCGTTCGGCAACGGTGGCTTCCATGGCACCCTCCTGCAAAGTAGGCGTCAGCCGGTATGCGCGCATTATACATACCTGACATGACATACTCCCAGGGGCATACCGGGATGTTCAGGCAACGGCCACTGGCTAAACCACCGTTTCAGTGGCCTCGACATTGAATGCCAGGCACTCGCCGTCGTCCGGGATGGACAGCCGGTCGGCGACACCGGCGCGGGCCGCTTGCGCGGCAAGGCCGACACGGGTTTGCGGACAATGGCTGAGCGCCTCCAGATGGTTGGCCACGACCTGGCCGCGCACCAGGGTCGCCAGCTCGACCACGGCGGCGCCGTCCATGATGACCTCTCCACCCAGGTCAAA